>Ga0181603_10000111_pt1 | contig 62005 bp, 48 predicted proteins | sample 041ome_13_FD_148633 | JGI IMG/M metagenome (GOLD analysis project Ga0181603, IMG submission 148633) | Coastal salt marsh microbial communities from the Groves Creek Marsh, Skidaway Island, Georgia - 041409US metaG (spades assembly) | ecosystem: Environmental > Aquatic > Marine > Intertidal zone...
GGAGTTTTATCAGGAACTACATTTGAGAATGACATATCTTTGAATAAATTAATCGCTCATGGAGATATTAGTCTCAATGAATATTTATATGTAGCAAAAAATGCAACATTTAATGACAAGGTAATTGTAAATAATGACACACTTATTGCAAATGCTGGGTTACAAGTTAATGGTGGTGCTACTATTACTGGTATATTAGATGCAACTTTTGCAGATGGTACCATTCCTGCAAGTAAGATTCAGGGAGGAGTTTTATCAGGAACTACATTTGAGAATGACATATCTTTGAATAAATTAATCGCTCATGGAGATATTAGTCTCAATGAATATTTATATGTAGCAAAAAATGCAACATTTAATGACAAGGTAATTGTAAATAATGACACACTTATTGCAAATGCTGGGTTACAAGTTAATGGTGGTGCTACTATTACTGGTATATTAGATGCAACTTTTGCAGATGGTACCATTCCTGCAAGTAAGATTCAGGGAGGAGTTTTATCAGGAACTACATTTGAGAATGACATATCTTTGAATAAATTAATCGCTCATGGAGATATTAGTCTCAATGAATATTTATATGTAGCAAAAAATGCATCATTTAATGACAAGGTAATTGTAAATAATGACACGCTTATTGCAAATGCTGGGTTACAAGTTACTGGTGGTGCTACTATTACTGGTGGTGCTACTATTACTGGTACATTAGATGCCTCTTTTAATGATAATAGTATTCCCGCAAGTAAAATTGTTGGCGGAGCCTTACCCGCAGATTCATTTGATACAAATGTAACACTTACTGAACAACTTACTGTAAATAAAGCAGCAGCATTTCAGGCTACATTGTCATCTACTGGTCATATTTATGCTAATGATAAATTATTTGTTACAAATAAAGGATATTTTGCAAAAGATGTAGAAATCGTTGGTGATTTATCAGTAAATTATCCTAACAATAGCATACCATTTGAATCTATTATTGGTCTTACTGAACTTATTAGTTCAGGCGGCGGCGGCGGCGGCGGCGGCGGCACATCTGTTGATTTTAGTGAAGATGTATCTATGAACAAACGCCTTTTCGTAACCGGTGATATTTCAACTAACGGGTTGTTGTTTGTAGATGGTACAGGAACATCTGTTATTGAAGATAATTTAACTGTAAAAGGTAAATTGACTGCCAGTTCTTATGCAGCAGGAACTATACCTACCGATGCTATTTCTGGATTATATGGAACAGGAACTATACCTACCGATGCTATTATTGGTCTAACCAGTCTTATTAATAGTACAAGTGCATCGGTTGATTTTACTGAAGACATATCCATGAATAAACGCCTCTTCGTGACCAGTGATATTTCCACAAATGGTTTGTTGTTTGTAGATGGTACAGGAACATCTGTAATTGAAGATAATTTAACTGTAAAGGGTACATTGACTGCCGTAAATGCTATTGCTGGAAGTATCACCGGTAATGCAGCAACTGCTACAAATGTTGCTTTTACTGGATTAACTGGAACTCCTACTACATGGAATCAAGATACAACTGGTAATGCAGCAACTGCTACTACAGCTACAAATGTTGCTTTTACTGGATTAACTGGAACTCCTACTACATGGAATCAAGATACAACTGGTAATGCAGCAACTGCTACTACAGCAGGTACGGTAACTACTGCTGATCAACCAGCAATTACATCAGTTGGTACATTATCTGGATTACAAGTTGCCGGAACATTATCAAGCGAAAATGTTACTGTTTCTGGGAATTTAACAGTAAATGGTTCAACCACGACATTAAATACTTATAATCTCGATATAAGCGATAATTTAATTATGGTATCATCTGGATTAGGAACCGATACTGTACCTGTAAGCGATGCTGGTATTTTAATAAATCGTGGTACTCAAGGTAATATGTTTATGGGTTGGGACCAAAGTAAAGATAAATTTACAGTAGGAAAGGCTAATGATTCTACCAGCGAGTCTACAGGAGATTTAAGTATTACAGTCGGTACTCTTGTTGCCAATATTGATAGTAGTAATGTAGATATTGATGGAGGTTCGATAAATAATACGGCCATCGGTGATACAACTGCATCAACCGGCAGTTTTACAACATTGAATTCTACCACTACGACTTCGCTTGCCACCACTGGGGGTGCAGTAAATATTGCTAAATCTGGTGCAATGACCACTGTAAAGGGTACATTGAATGTAGTTGAAGCGGTTACACTTGTTAGTACATTGGATGTTTCTGGTGCTACTGTAATTAATAACACCTTAGATGTTTCTGGGAACTTCAAGATTCATACTGATAAATTCCAAGTTGCTGCTACATCGGGTAACACACATACTAAAGGTACATTAGATGTTTCTGGTGCTACTATAATTGATAACACATTGGATGTTTCTGGGAATTTTAATATTCATACTGATAAATTCCAAGTTGCTGCTACATCGGGTAACACACATACTAAAGGTACATTAGATGTTTCTGGTGCTACTGTAATTGATAACACATTGGATGTTTCTGGGAATTTTAATATTCATACTGATAAATTCCAAGTTGCTGCTACATCGGGTAACACACATACTAAGGGTACACTTGATGTTTCTGGTGCTACTGTAATTGACAACACATTGGATGTTTCTGGGAATTTTAATATTCATACTGATAAATTCCAAGTTGCTGCTACATCGGGTAACACACATACTAAAGGTACACTTGATGTTTCTGGTGCTACTGTAATTGACAACACATTGGATGTTTCTGGGAATTTTAATATTCATACTGATAAATTCCAAGTTGCTGCTACATCGGGTAACACACATACTAAAGGTACACTTGATGTTTCTGGTGCTACTGTAATTGACAACACATTGGATGTTTCTGGGAATTTTAAGATTCATACTGATAAATTCCAAGTTACTGCTACATCTGGTAATACACATACTAAAGGTACACTTGATGTATCTGGTGCTACCATTATTGATAACACATTGGATGTTTCTGGGAATTTTAAGATTCATACTGATAAATTCCAAGTTACTGCTACATCTGGTAATACACATACTAAAGGTACACTTGATGTTTCTGGTGCTACCGTTATTGATGGCGCATTAACACTTGGCGGCGATGCTTCTTTCAATAGCGATTTAAAGGTTGGCGGCGATATTACAGTACTTGGGGCATTAGACCTTGATGGTGATGTTTCTCTCAATAGCCAATTGTTTGTAGCAAACGATATTTCTGTAAATTCAATCAGCATTGGAATAGGCGGTGGCGATATTTCTACAAATACGGCTGTTGGTTATAACTCTATGCAAGCGAATACTACTGGTAGTAAAAACGTCAGTTTTGGTTATAACTCTATGCCAGCAAACGACACTGGTAGTAAAAACATCAGTATTGGTTATGCATCTATGCTAGCAAACGTAGGTGGTGTTGAAAATATAGCTATTGGAGTAGAAGCATTAAAAACAGCAGCCAATAATAATTTAAATACTGCAGTGGGGTATCAAGCTTTACAAAAGACTATAGGAGTGACTGGAACCTTAGGAAACACAAACACTGCCATTGGCGCTCAGGCTGGTAGTAATAATGAAGGGGGTAGTAACTTAACATTTTTAGGTGCTGGTACTAATGTTGATTCTGGAGTTTCAGTTAATTATTCCAATTCAACAGCTATTGGCTATGGTGCTACTATAGATGCAAATAATCAAATAGTATTAGGTTCTGCAGGCATGGCAACCACTAACGGTTCAACTTTAGTAATAAATACTCAACAAATAACGGGTGTAGATGATAGCATCGATGTTAAGATGATTGGTTGGACGGACGGCTGTGTTCCTGCCAGTGCAATTGAAGGAGCACAAGAAGAGACTACTGCACTTACAGGAACCGTATTTATTGATACCCTTACAGTTAATAAGTTTTCAACTTTCCAAGACAATATATCAGTTAAGAAGGGATTAGCCATTGGAGAAAATACAACATTAGATGGAAATCTCCTTATTAGTGGAGAAACTACTATGGTTGATAAATTGTCTGTTCCTGAACTTAATAATATGTTAACATTTGTTACTTATTCTGATGTTCCTATTGCCAGTGGATTAGGAGATACAACAACCAATTTAGATACTGATTGGAATAATCTTGGTAATATTGCAGGAGTTGAGGGAATACCGGATGGTCAATGGTTAGGTGGTGTAGTTTCTGAATCAGGACGAATCCAAATGCTTTATAATCAATCTGAACCTTCAAAAATATACAGGTCTACTAACTATGGTACATCATTCGAAGAAAAATCATTACCTGGTGATATATACAGCAGCGGTTCCAATCTAAACAATGTAATGGCAATGGATTATAGTGGTAAATATTCAGCGTTTGGTGGTAATCAGATAATTGCTTATTCTATTAATAATGGTTTAACATTTAATGATATTGCTACTACTGCAGTTAATACAGAAGATGATAATACTATTTCAGCTTTATGTATATCTGGTAATGGTAAAACATTACTTGTTGGCGGTACAAACAGTAAATTGTTTGTTTCCACAGATAGTGGTTCATTAATACCTATTGATTCAGCCCCTATATATACTAATTTGGCATTGAATAACTGGAAATCTATATCTTCTAATGGCGATGGAACCATATGTATGGCTATTACTGATACTTATTTATATATAACAGACCCTGGTAACGATATATATTATAATGGTCAATGGCTAGATAAAACTTCTGCAGCAACAGATGCTGGTATGGTTTTAAGCAATGTTACTGATTCATTTATTAACAATGATGGTACATTATTGGGTATTACTACTAACGATGGCTTATATTTATCAGATAACGGTACATCATGGACAAAATATGCTCAAACGGGTGGTTATACAAGTGTTACTTGTACATATAAATTTGGCATTGATGCTGAATATATATACCTCACTACTGCTGTTTCTGGCCCAATAAAGAAAATTATTGATGCAAAAACAAAGTTTGATGATAACCCAGGATCAATTGTCTTCGTAAATGCTACAGGTGCAAATGTTGCTTCCGCTCTACATACATCTGTTATGGTAAGTGGTAACGGTGGTTATACTTATGGGTTTACTGGTGCAACTACATCATATACTCCTTATTTACAAGTCAATACTGGTGATGAAACCACTCTGGTTGCAAGCGGAAGTGCATTCGTTTTAGATAAAGACGCCCAACTAATGCAAAATGTATCCATTGGTAAAACAAATCCAATACTCTCTCTTGATATTAGTGGTAATGATGCCATTCGCCTTCCTGTTGGAAGTGACGCTCAAAGACCTATTAAAAATGATAATGGAGTTTTCAAAGATCCTGATGATAATGTTATTACTGCAAATAAGAATGATTATATTGGTTCTATTCGTTATAATTCAGCCAATTCCCAATTTGAAGGGTTTGGTCCTGGCGACAATTGGGGTTCTCTCGGTGGTGTTATTAATGTTGCTCAAAACACCAAAATTACTGCTTCATCACCTGACCCTGATTCTACAAATAATGAATTGCAATTCTATACGGCTACCGCGAATACTAGTGATACCGCTATTGAACGTATGAGAATTAAAGCCGATGGTGATATTTCTATGAACCATAATTTAGCTGTTGGAGGTAATTTATCATTGAATAGTGACGATGCTATATTTGCAATGGGTGCAGGAAACGATTTTACAATTACACATGATGGTACAACAGGTGCAACAATCTCTGCTAATCCATTAACAATTACTTCTGCAACAGCATCAACATATTCCACAACAGCGGGTGCATTAACACTTAATGGTAAAGGAGGTGTTAGCATTGTAGGAAATACAGCCGAAGTAGATATTACAACAACTGGAGTTGTTGATATTAATGCAACTGCTGGTATCACATTAGATGCAGCTGGTGCTTCTAACTTTACAACCACAACTGGTAAATTAACTCTTGATGCTGCTGGAGGTATAGATATTGGTACAGATACAACTGATGTTGCAATTACAATTGGTCATACAACATCAGAAGTAACAATTGGAGACAATTTAACCGTTACTGGTAATTTAACCATTGCTGGAACAACAACAACAATAGATTCAACGGTTGTTACGATAACTGACCCAGTATTTGAAATAGGTGATGATTCTACAGATGATAATTTGGATAGAGGTATTAAATTTAAATACTATGATGATTCAGCAGCAAAAGTTGGATTTTTTGGTATGGATGATACTGACCATAAATTTACCTATATTCCAGATGCAACAGATTCCGCCAGTGTATTTTCAGGTACAGTTGGTACAATAAAAGCAAACATAGAAGGTAATGTAGACGGTATTGTAGGAGGAACAGATCCTGCTGCTGTTACTGGTACAACCATTACAGCAAATACTGGTTTTTCTGGTGATTTAACAGGTAATGTAGACGGTATTGTAGGAGGAACAGATCCTGCTGCTGTTACTGGTACAACCATTACAGCAAATACTGGTTTTTCTGGTGATTTAACAGGTAATGTAACAGGTAATGTAGACGGTATTGTAGGAGGAACAGATCCTGCTGCTGTTACTGGTACAACCATTACAGCAAATACTGGTTTTTCTGGTGATTTAACAGGTAATGTAACAGGTAATGTAGATGGTATTGTAGGAGGAACAAATCCTGCTGCTGTTACTGGTACAACCATTACAGCAAATACTGGTTTTTCTGGTGATTTAACAGGTAATGTAACAGGTAATGTAGATGGTATTGTAGGAGGAACAAATCCTGCTGCTGGCACTTTTACAGGAATAACATCTACTGGTAATATTATTATGGCGGGTGATGGTGATAATAGTAATAAATTTATCAAACAATTTTAAATTCAATAATCATACTTAAAAAATAATTATATTCAATAATATAATTATTCAATCAAAAAATAAAATTGATATACTATATAATAATGAAAGGATTCTACTTTGGATTTATAGATAATTTTATTGTTGCCATATCAGCAATATTAGGAATACAAATAGACAAATATTTTGCTGGATATGGAGTGAATGGAGCTTTATATGGTGCATTATTAGGTCATACAATTAGTGATATTACTGCTGGTTACTTTGAATTTGGTCTTAACATTGCATTAAATATGGGTTTAGGTTGTTTGGTAGTATTTATAATGGTATACTTCTATAATTGGTTTATTGATGAATATGATATATTGGAAAAATACAAACTATTGAAAAATAAAAAAATGAATAAGAGTGATTAAAATATATACAAGAAATATATATAATGTCTATTGCTACTCTTAAAAGAAAAACTCTTGCAAAATATAATAATTCCAGTGTAAATACTGGAGAAGGCTTTTCCCTTAACGGGACACACCGTAATCAAGGATATGTAGGACAAACATCATTATCTCGTTCTTTATCGAGAACACTTATGAAAGGAAATGTTGTCCGCGGTCATGGAGGTTGTTGTGGAACATATAATATTACACCAATCGTTCAATCTGGAATCACTACAACGGAAAATAGTCGTGTTATAAAAGCGTCTGTACTGAGTACAAAGGGTATGTTACGAAAACGTTTATTATGTAATCCATGCAATGTAGTCAAACCCGATAGTAATCTGAATGCAAATACACAAGGTGAACTCATTACTCGTAAAGAAAAAGAAAGTCTAGCATGTGATACCAGTAATGATAGCAGTTGCACAAGCAGTTGTGGTAAACCATGTATTTGTACCAAACCTGAGCGTACATACATGCATCTTTCCAGTAGTGACCATGTACATAACTTACGTATCGCATGTGTTGCAAATGATATTAAATATGTTCCCGTATCCGTTCGTAGAGAACCTATACCTTAAATTATTATAATCAACAAAAAATTGATTTAATATGAATATATTATTAGTAATATATCATAAAATATCTACTATGAATAGATTAATAATAAAACACATACGACACGTATTGAAACACGCCGTTTTCAATGACCATAAAAAGGTTCCATTAGGACGATGGGCATTGAAAGATAATAAATCGTGTATAGATAGAAGTATAATGTATTCAAATGAAGACCATTGTGGTGTATGTACTGGATACATAGAGACAGTAAAACCTACACAAGAAATTAATACAGAATTCAATGAAGAATATATATGGTTAATCGGTGCAACTGCTGACACTACAAAATATAAATAAAAAATTGATATTTATAAAACTAACATAATAAAATCACAATACTATTTTATTATGGACTCACCAACTACTTCAACTAATCTACAACCTACTGTATCTACAGAACAATCTTATTTAGATGCATATGTAAAAACATTTGATGAAAAAGAATTGAAAGCATATAATATTGCAGTAGAACATCTCGGTATGTCGTTTCAATTAGAAAAAAGTATAGGTTATATTGCATGGAAAAAAGAAAATGTTACTACATAAATTATGAAGTGAATGGCACACGCGTAGTTGCCGATTTCTTATAATCTTTATAACTTAATGCACGTTCTTGTACTTCCAATTCGCCATTGAAATCCTCCAAATATTGTGATGAAAATCCATTCATTTTATTTACGGGTTTTTTCATTGGTTGTAATAAATTGAAATTATACATCTTTCCCATATAAATAAACCGATTTTTACATTTGTCCTTTTCCTTTATTTTATTAACTACCTCTTTTTCATCATTATTCTTATCTTTATCATTCGGTTTATTAGTCCGTTTAGATTCTGTTATTTTACTATAATCTTTCAATTTGGCAAATACCGAATTATTTATGGAAGTTTTACTTTCCTTATCTTTTTTTTTAGGTGGTTCATTATAATGAATTGGAATCAATGCCGAAGGATTTTCAAATGGAGTAATTTCATTATCTACAAAGAAATCTCTACACCTATACGCCAAGCAATATTTCATGGCTGCTGCATTCAAAATAGAATATGATATTGTATTCGTATCACAATAATAGACAAATCCTAATTTATATGGGTCATAATACATCATGATATTTCCTCTTGGGGTTGTTTCATACAATATTCTACGTTTCCACTCTACTTCAAGGTCATTGTCTTTTGGTTTTAATATTTTTTTCAACTTGTCCTTTTCATAAAAACATGAATCAATATTATCATTGTATGTATTGGTGGAATCATATGTTTTTAAAAACCGTCCACCATGCAACTCCATATATTGTTCTATATCACTTTTTGGTTTTTCTATTTGTTTATTATCTCCATTCCATAATTTATATATTAATAATTGTATTTTTTCATGATTATTGTATATATAATGTATTAATACAGTTGACGTAAAAAAACAATATGGTTTCATTATAAATATATACTTCTTTTTTTTTATGCCTTTTTATACGTAAAATATCTTACTTATCTTTATCAATAATCTCTTGCTTTCTTAATTCCAATAATTCTTTCATTTCTTTGTCTAAAAATGGTACTTCAATTCGTTGATAATTTTTATACTTATTGTCTGGGTGCATACACACCAAATACAATGATGTTACTTTCTTACCATACTTATGCTCTAATATTGTTTTATACATATTTAATTGCAATGCATAATGCCAAAAATTAGTATCTGGCAAATGAGAAATACACGGGGTTTTTGCAAATTTTCCAAATTCCACTTCATGTTTAATTTCTTGACACCTTTTCCAGTCATATATCTGTAATGTACCATCTGGATTTTCATATATCATATCAATTGAACCTGACAATTTCATTTCTTCATAATATACCATCCATTCTGTACGATATGGTGTTAAATGTCCATAATCACCAATAAAATTTTTGAAATAGCCATATTCAGCACTATTATCTTCCACTTCCATCTTATTATAATAACACTCAATATTATTATGCATATTTGTTCCTGCACATGCCGCTTTATCGCGGTTATCGTCCCACATTTTTTTGATTTCTTCGCGTGTTTTTCCATAATATTTATAGGTTGGATTTGTCCAATTTTTTGATTTCATCATTTTATCAATAATTGCATCTGCATTAAATTGTTCAAAATGACGATGGTTCCATGTGGTTACTGATGTATATCCACCTCTATCCCCTAATACTGTATAGATATGAGGTCCTTCCTCAAAACTAATATCCTTGTCGCGAATATGTGCATTCTTTGTTGACAAATATTGCAGTGTACCTTGATTTTCTTCTGTAAATGATGACATTATCAGTCCTTATTTTTGTTATTATATTAAAAAATAGAATATATAAATCAATTTTTTACAATAATTATGTATAATCGATCTCAATTGCATGGGAAACCCCTTGTTTTATTGATTTATACAATTGTTGGCGAACTCTTTGACAAATTACTTCAGTTGTTATTCTGGAACCACCCAATATTCGCTGATGGTATTTTACATACATATTTGTCCATTTTTCATCAGTATTAATCTTATCCTCATGCTTATCATACCAATGATTTTTAAAATCTATTAGAAATTGTTTGCATATTTTCTTTAATTGATTATCCATCTCTTCATTCGTTAATATCATCCAACAATTTTTTCCATTTGGATCAATATCATATTTATAAAATATATTAATACGATTATCAAATGCTTTTAGTGGAATATTCTCATTAGATTCATCTATTGAGAAATGCCAAGTTGACATTATTCCGGTTATTAAATCATTTGTATAAACATTGTCCAAATGTAAATAAACATTTGTTAAAACTACATCCTTTATCCAATCTGTAAACGATTTATTCGGGATTTTATCAATAGGTAACTTATTCAACCAATCTAAAACATTTATTTTATTACGTTTGGATAATTTTTGTTTCAATTGGTTATTCTCTTTTTCTATACGATTAACCTTACATGCTAATTCTTGTACTAATTTAAACATTGACTGCATATCTGGTATTATTTCAACAGAATCCATTTCGTCTTCATACTCTTGAATTGATTTTTGGAAAAATTTGCAACATGCTATATGTCTATCATAATTATATTTATGTTTGTATGTTTTCGTACAGGTTTTACATATATATTGGTTCATTGTAGATATCATTTATTCGTAACTAAGTATATATCCCAATATCAATTTTTTAATGTTTATGGTATTTAGTGAAAATCGCACAAACAAACAAGTACCTGTACAACCAACTGTACAAAATATACAACAATCTACAAAACCCCGCGGTAATTCGTACAATAAGATAAAAACTATAGGTATGTTTGCACGAATACAAAATCCCTCAAAATGCAAAAGTTGCGGCAATTAATATATGATTTATTTATATAAATGAATAATAATACAAAATATTTGCTTCTTTTCCTTATTGTCATGTTTGGACTTGTCATTATCTACGATAGTTTAACAAAATTTGGTATGTTTGAAGGACTTGAAAACCAAAGTGAACATAGTGTACCCCTACCTGAGGACAAACCTACAAATCCTCCTGCTACACCAGACGCTGCTACCGATGCAACCCCTGCACCAGACGCTCCACCTGCAACTGCTGCTCCTGAAAAGAAAGAGGCTTCATCTACAAAGAAAACCCCCGTTAAAACATTTTCTTTTTAAACTGACTAATAGACTATTGTTTAGATAAAGTATATATAATTTATCCTTTTATATATTATATATAGAGTTATGACAGATTATTACAGTAAAGGTGATTTATTTATGGAACCAAAAATACAACAATATGGAAATCATATGGTTATGACCAATGTACACAAATCTACAAAAATAAAACATATAAGTATTGATACCAAGTTTCGTGATGATTATGATTATACACAACCTGCTAATTTACAGGTTGTTTTACCTGAAAGAGTCAGTGATGTTCATTCTATCAGTGTAACAAACATGGAAATACCTATGTCCTTTTATAATATTTCCGCAAATCTCGGTAATAACTATTTTAAAATTATAAATGGTGGAATCGATTCTATTATTACATTAGATGATAATAATTATGATGCATCTTCTTTGCATACGGAAATTAATAACAAGATAGCTCTTGCTGGATTATCTTACACGGTTACTGCTAATGGACGAACTTCAATCATTAGTACAACGACAGATGTTTCTATCGTATTTGACATTGATAAATACGGAAATAGCGACAAATTTAATTTTAAACATAAACTTGGATGGTTATTAGGATTTCGTAAACAATCTTACGATATTACCAATACCGCAACACCCGCTGAATGTACATTAGATTTAACTGGGCCACGATATTTATATTTAGCAATTGATGAGTTCAATAAAGGCAACCAAAATTCATTTGTATCACCTCTTTCATCATCTCTTATCAATAAGAATATAATTGCTCGTATTTCTCTTGATAAATCTCATTATGGTTATGGCTCTATTCTTCCAGCGAATGCGTATAATGGATTACTTGCTACTGATAAACGTTGTTATACTGGAAAAGTTGATTTACAAAAATTGCAAATACAATTATTAAATGAAACTGGAATTCCTATGAATCTTAACGGATATGATTTTTCATTTTGTTTAGAAGCTAATTGTGAATAAAAAATTGATAATATATACATAATAATTATATCTACATATCTTACCATTATTATTTAAAACCAATGGAAAATTCAAATGATAATACAGTAAAACGTATTGTATTATCCACAACTACAGATATTGTTAGTGATACTTCATTTGAGCCAGATTTATCACACTTATCAACCGAACAACTTTATGCATATAATAGATTTACAGAAGGTGCTAATTTATTTATTACTGGACCAGGTGGAACTGGAAAAACACGATTAATTAAACATTTATTAGATTATGCAAAAAGTATTCAACGTAATATTCAAATATGTGCAATGACTGGTTGTGCGGCAGTATTATTGAATTGTAATGCACGAACATTACATTCTTGGAGTGGTATTAAATTAGCAAAAGGAAGCAAAAAACAGGTTGTTGATTCTGTATTAAAGAACAAGCGGGTTGTTGCACAATGGAGAAAAACAAAATGTTTAATTCTTGATGAAGTTAGTATGTTATCTAAGAAGATTTTTGAAATAATTGAAGAAATTGCCAGAAAAACTACAAAAATTAATTTACCGTTTGGTGGTATACAAGTTATATTCACTGGTGATTTCTATCAACTTCCACCTATCGGTACTAATGGGGATTCTGATACAGACCATTTCTGTTTTGAATCTAATATTTGGTCTCAAGTTTTTGCCAATAACAGTCATATTGTACTGAATACTATTTTTAGACAAACTGACCAAGACTATATCAATATTTTACAACAAGTTAGAATTGGTAAAATCAGCGAAGAAAGTTCAGCTATTCTACAAAATTACGTTAAACGTCCGTATGATGCGGAACAACATAATAATTGTGTTCCAACTAAACTCTTTCCATTGCGAGCCAAAACTGATTATGTTAACTCCATGATGTTTTCAAAGCTTAAAGGAACAGAACATGTTTTTACTGCCATACGAAAAAACGATTGTTCTACACAAATTGATTCCAATAAACCACTTTCTACCGAATTATTACTCCGTAGCAAACGATTATCTGCAGCTGAAGTTGACTATGAATTAGACCAAATGATGAATAATTCGCCATGTGTTAACATATTACGACTTAAAGTTGGTTCAGCAGTTATGTGTACAGTAAATTTGGATATTGATAAGGGGATTTGTAATGGTTCACAGGGTGTTGTTATTGATATTAAACCCGACCAGAACACAGATACTATTATACCTGTTGTACGCTTTGCAAATGGCGTTATAAAACACATTCATACACATTATTGGCAATCAGAAGATTTTCCCACTCTTGCCATTGGACAATTTCCACTTTGTTTAGCATGGGCATTAACTATACATAAAATTCAAGGAGCTACTTTAGATATGGCGGAAATTGATATTGGACAAAGCATATTTGAATATGGACAAACCTATGTTGCATTATCTCGGGTTCAATCATTACGTGGATTATATTTATCAGATTTTCAACCACAACGGATTGCCGCGAATCCAGTTGTTCATGATTTTTATAAAAATATACCTGATATTGACATGACTAATACTGTCTTTAATACTGTTTCATTTGCAGAATATGAACTAAAAGAAGAATCTTATGACAAAACCGATACAAAAAAAATTTCTCTATAATCTTTATAATAGATTTAATGGTTGCCGGAAGTATATTACCTGTTACAATACATAATAATGAGCTCTTTTTTTTATTTGGAAAAGAAAATCCTATGGAAAATAGTGCAAAGGGCTGGTCTGACTTCGGTGGACGCGTTGATGCAGGTGAAACACCATATACCGCGGCATTACGAGAAGGAGGAGAAGAATTAACTGGATTTCTTGGTGATAATCATACACTCAAAAAACTTATTAAAAAAAATGGGGGGACATTTAAACTTGAACTTAATAAATATCATGTTCATATTTTTTATTTACCATATGATGAAAATCTTCCAAAATATTACAATTTAAATCATGAATTCTTATGGAATCGAATGGACAAAACGGTTTTAAATAAAACCAAGTTATTTGAAAAAATAGAAATTAAATGGTTTTCATTTAATGAAATGCTACAAGAAAAAACACAATTCAGAAACTTTTATCAAAATATTGTTGATTTATTTAACCAAAATAAACAAAAAATTTTAACATTTACTAAAAATAAATCCAAAATTGCCCATAAGCATAATAAAACTCAAAAAAATTATTCATAAGTTTATAAATAGGACATTTTCAATAATTTAGTATAATAATATGACATTGTATTCATTGTATTATTATACCGATAAATGTATTAAATAAAATACACAGTAATTGTATACAAATCTATTATACTATGTCTAATAATTCATGGAAACAATATGGAGGAATTAGTAAAATGGATAATTTTAATACTATTAATGCTAGTACCATTATTGCTGACCAATTTGTATCAAGATCGGTTCGTCCTACATATCAATTATTGAATGGTACATTTGAAGTTACAGAAGACCTTATTTCTGGAAATAGTAGTTACTCAAATGTAGATACATTTTCTAATCGCGATATCTATACCAATAATAAATTATTCTTTGGAAATAATACATTTGTGAAAGATGGAAATAATTTACCCACATTAACCGACGTACAAAAAATTACACATGCCTATTTATACGGTAACGATACCAATATTGGGATTAATACTATTATACCTAAAACCAGTTTTAATATTACTGGAACTGTCGGGTCAATTACTGATATTTTAACAGTTGAATCTAAAAACGTGTTGGTTCGCAATATTATTGCACAAAATATAAATCAACGCGGTATTGTTGTCAATGCTGATGACATTAGTTCTAACATTCTTTTTTATAACGATGTTTCTACCAATTCTATTAATGTTCCAGACGCCATGATTAAATACCAAGACGGGGGATTATTAACTACACAAACTACTGAACATATTCTATCTACCGCTAAAATTATACAACATGATTCGTCTGGTGGTACTTTATTAATGAACTCCACTGGAACTACACTTAATTCATCTGGATATTTAGATGTAGATATTTCAGGAGAAATTAATTTTTACACAGATACTGGATTTATCTTTGATTCGTCTAATGATTTTATTATTAACTGTTCAGGTACTTTATTGTCATTGAATGACTTATCATGTAACCTTAATTCTACTGGTAATATTATTCTTTCATCATTTGGACAAGATGGTTTGGGTGGAAATATAGTATTAGATTCAAGTGGTGGTATTATTGAGTTTAATTCAGGTGATATTAAATTAAATACGTTGTTGAAATTTTCACCTCCTGAACGTGGCGTGTCTAACGAATTATTACATAATGAAACTGTCACTATTTATGATAATGACAACACTCAATTTTTACCTAATGTATATAACGACCCTACAATTTTGACAGGAAATTCCACTACATTTATTGGTAAAGATTCAAGTGCAAATACTTTTATTTTTATGAACCCTGCTACACGTAAAGACGGTGGTGCAATTGGTGGAGGAATGGCTCCACATGATTCATCTCGTGCAATGACTGTTATTGGAACCACCGACTCCTCGGGGAATTATATTCCATCTCAAATGACTATTTCTGGTGCAAATAAACATAAATATATTTCTACTGTCGGCATCAATACACATAAACCCAGAACCGAAGACTATGTTCTTGATGTAAATGGACCTATGCATCTGGGAAATGGAGAAATTAATACAATTGCAGATAACACATATGAAATTACATCTATGAGTTTCTCTAAAAAACCATCATATATTGATTATGGTATTGCAGTTGGTAGCCCCAGCACAAAAACAGGTAGTGGTGTGAACAAGACTGAAAATGCATTGTTATCAAGTGCAAACACTTTGACTGACCCTATTGATGAAGGTACATATAATAACTTACAGACAATATCAACCAGACCTTCCACCGGCACCACAGGTGGAATTGGAGCAGAATTAACAATTGTTGCTTTAGAAGATGAAATAACCAGTATTACGGTTACTGACTCTGGTAATGACTATGCGGCAGGCGATATACTCATTGTTACTGCTGACGTTCTTGCAAATACTGGTCGCGAGACACCTTTAATATTTACATTAACCGCTGATCATATTGTTGATGTTGCCGAATATAACCAAATTTTATTATATACTAACGATGGTGGAAAAAAATGGAATAAAAGTGATATTTTTGAAAAAAGCGGGTTGAATGCAGACATTGCTATTTCAATGAGATATATAGACGTATTTGATGATTCATATAGTGCTATTGCTGGAGAAAATGGAAATTTATTCATTAGTAATGATTCTGGACAATCTTGGTATAAACTACAACTTAAAGGTGTTGATACTGGAACTATTGATTATAAAACTATTAATATTGTAGAATCTAATACACATCGTATTTTTATTTCCTATACTATTGGCGATTCAAATACTGGAACAACTGGAATTTACTATTTTGATTGTAATTTATCCACCATTTTCACACCAATAGATACTTCAGATTATCTAACAACTGATACTACTATAGAAATTAAAACTTATATCAAAGCATATGAATCAACGACAACTACTGATAATTATTATATTACTTCTGCCAGTTCTACTGATACTCGTGTTTATTATGCAGGTATTAATGGTGCTTTTTCTTACGATAATACCATTTCTTACGATAGTAATCCTAATCCTTTAAAACTTGGAAATATCTCACATAATAATAATATTTATGCATTTGACGACACTCATGCTATTGCAGTTAGTACTACTGGTATTAGTTATACTACTGATGGTCTCACTTGGACACACAAAATTTTTGGAACTGACCTTGGATTACCTGATACTATGGTTTTAAATTCTGTTTTTATACAAAGTTTATCTAATGCCATTGCTGTTGGGTCTCAAGGAGAATTTATTTATTCTACCGATTGGCAAAATGGCGTTTGGCAAATGGTTCCTGATAATTTACTCAATTCATCTGGTATGCGTGACCGTATTCGTGGTTCTGAGAACAACTTAAAATCTATCTCTATGCCTGATATCGATACTATGATTATTGCTGATACTATCACTACATTTGTTTCAAACGATGATTTTACCCGGACTGAACTTGGATATAGTAAAATACAATATTGCTTTTTACCCAACTTGTTCAATCATACCAACAATACGGTTTTGGATGTCTCGGGGAATTCAACATTTGATGGACATATAACTGGTCAAGCTACATTAGTGATTAATGACAGTAATCCCAATACATTTACAGTTAGTAATGCCGCGGTAAATGCTAATACAAAAGCCATCACTTTAACGACGACTGATGCATTAACACTCACGGATGGTTCTGTTAACTTTATTATGGACGGTATTGGGGCTACGTCGTTACGTGGAGCAACCACATTTGACTTAGATGCCAGTGGTATCATTTCAATCAATTCTACTGATGCTGATATTAATATCGGTAACGATACTATTATGGTTGACCAAGCTATAAATATTGGTACTGGTGAATCTGCAAGAACAATCACCGTCGGTAATGCAACTGGAACCACCAAGTTAGACATACATTCTGGTACTGAGGGAATTGACATTGATACAACTGGAAATATATCGTTTGATGCTTCTGGAAATATATCGTTTGATGCAGTAAATGAATCTAATTCTCGGTCCATAGATATCGGTAAAAAAACACATATTGTTGATATTGGAAAAACAGATGAACAAAGCGTGATTCAACCCGTTATTAACCAGATATATAATGATTTTGCTTCTGTTATTAATATTGGGGTTTCTGACCCTATTATTAACCCTGATACAGAGGATGCTTCACGTGTTTTAATTAATATAGGTAATTATAAGCAAAATGCATTGGAAGGAAACCGTAAATCCAATATAATTAATATTGGCGGCGGAAAAGACATACTTTCTTTGGGAGGAACTATTACATACTCAAGTACCGAGGTCAGTACATCTAAAAATAAAGGTTTCCAAATCAATGAATCACATCCTTTACATGACGGCATTGATGCATATATCAATCAAGCAGGTAATACACTTAATATGACCGGGATTGTTGACACTGATGGTATCTATTCATATACCTTTACTAACCCTGCATATAACGCATATGAATTTCAATACAAATCCATTCACAATAACCCCATTACACATGAGATCATTGTCGCATATATGGCAGCAAACTCATTTAATAACGACAATATACCAGGCGGAAGTACTCCACTTTCTAATACTGATATGGATGGGATTGCATTAAATAATAGCAGTTATGAATATAGTGCAACTAACCCCGACCTTGAAGAGTATATAGTTAACACATATAAACCATATAACTCGGGTGCTGGGTCTGGTATTCGTGTAACTGATAATCTTGACCGCGATGCTGGGTATTTGATTGTTTCGGATGACCTTAACGGGTGGTCAATGAAACCAACCAAATATGGTTCAAACTCACTTAAAATTGATGTAAACTCCCTCGTTTTGAGAGATGACAATGGTTATATTGAAGGTACAGATGTTTCCGGTATCCATGATATTAAGAATGGTATTGTTATGTTAACCAAAACAGATACCGAAGCGACTAATTATAAATTGTCAGTACAACAAATCGATATTAGCAACATCTTAGTTCGTGATTCCAACACTTCTACTCTCAATAAACAATTTGTTAATACAGAACTTGTAGTACAAAACGATGTTTCATTCAATAAAGATTTGTCTATTGGTGGCGATGTATTTATTGAAGGTCAATTAAGTGCTACATCTGTACTAAATACTTATGTTATTAATACTACCACGACTGATTATGAATTTATCGTCACTCAAGATATGTCTTTAAATGGAATTTTATTTGTTGGTGGAGACGCGTCTTTCAATTCCAATATGGAAATTTCTGGGAATGTTGCTATCGGTAAACAGAATCCGGTTGTTACTCTTGATATTAGTGCTACTGATGCTTTGCGACTCCCTGTTGGTACAACTGTTCAAAGACCTATTAAAGTTGATAGTAATAGCACTTCTGGTTATAGTGATGAAAATAATAATGAAATTAGTTATACAGATGGTTCTCCAAGTGAATTAGATAAATATATTGGTTCTATTCGGTATAATGAAAGTAATTCTCAATTTGAAGGGTTTGGTCCTGGTAAGAATTGGGGTTCTCTCGGTGGTGTTATTAACGTCGCACAAAATACCAAAATTATGGCTTCATCGCCTAACCCTGATTCCAGCAATAATCAACTTCAGTTTTTTACTGCAAATATCGGAACTATAGTCGGTGCACTTACAATAGGTACGACCTCACACCCCCATGATCTATTAACAAGTGTATCTAATAGTTTGACTGAATATATTACTGCTGGAACATATGAGGATTTGTCCACCACAACCAATGGTAACGGGTCTGGAGCAATATTAAAAATTGTTGCTTCAACAAATTTAATAACAAGTGTTATCGTAACTACTGCTGGTAGTGGGTATGCAGTTGGCGATACAATTGCAGTTACTGCGGCCCACCTTAGCGCAGTTGCAAGTCGCAATACACCTTTAAATATTACATTAACCGCAAATGATATTGTTAATAATGCCGCTGAACGTATGAGAATTGATTCTAATGGTAATGTCGGTATTGGAACAACCAGTCCTAATGTTATTCTTGATATTAATGGCACCGATGCTCTTCGTCTTCCTATTGGAGTAACCAATGACCGTCCAATTGATAAAAATGATAATGGGTTTCTACAGCTTAAGGGGGCGTCGGTAGATGTAACGGCTGAAACGAAAATGGATGACGGTGACATTAGTGGATATATTGGTTCTATTCGTTATAATACATCAAATAAGCAATTTGAAGGGTTTGGTCCTGGTAATGATTGGGGTTCTCTTGGTGGTGTTATTAATGTTGCACAAACTACCAAAATTACAGCAGAATCCTCTCCTGCCGCTACCAATAATCAACTACGATTCTATACAGCCAACAGTGGTGCCGCTCAACTTCAAATGATTATTGATGCCAGTTCAGGCGGTGTTGCTATTGGAACTGACTATGCTAGTGATGTAAGTAATAATACTGATATTAGTGATAATAGCCTAATTGTTCAAGGTAAAGTCGGTATTGGAACGAAAAGTCCAAATTGTATTCTTGATATTAGTGCTACTGATGCTTTGCGACTCCCTGTTGGTACAACTGGTCAAAGACCTATTAAAGTTGATAGTAATAGCACTTCTGGTTATAGTGATGAAAATAATAATGAAATTAGTTATACAGATGGTTCTCCAAGTGAATTAGATAAATATATTGGTTCTATTCGGTATAATGAAAGTAATTCTCAATTTGAAGGGTTTGGTCCTGGTAAGAATTGGGGTTCTCTCGGTGGTGTTATTAACGTCGCACAAAATACCAAAATTACTGCTTCATCACCCAATGCAGATTCTTCAAACAATCAGCTTCAGTTTTATACTGCTCCAAAAGTTGGTATCTTGAACACTACTACAGATCACTTTACAAGTAGAATAAATACTTTGACGGCCCCTATTGATGCAAACGGCGATTGGGATGATTTGCCTATCACTGGCGGGACTGGTTCTGGAGCAAAATTAAAAATTAGAACTTCTTCAGCTAATTATATAACCCAGGTTACCGTTACTGATGGTGGTTCCGGGTATATAAAAGGAGATGTACTTACTGTTACTGCTGCCACTCTTACAACTGAAGGTACTGGTCGCAATACAGATTTAGTATTTACATTAACCACTGAAGGCTATGCAGGTGGACTTAGCACAGAAAATACCCGTTTTACAAATAGAACAGGTACTACTGGCCACTTTATTACTCCTGGAACATATGATGATTTGCCTATCACTGGCGGGACTGGTTCTGGAGCAAAATTAAAAATTGTAGCCAATGAAAGTGGAATATTAAACATTACCGTTACTACTCCTGGTTCTGGGTATTCAGCGAATGACGATCTTAAAGTTACTGCTGCCGATTTTCAAGCTGCAAATACTGGTCGCGATACAGATTTAGAATTTACATTGAATCAGGGCGATGATGATTTTTTTCAAAATGATATTAATTTGAGTTCAAATGATGGAAATATGGCCGAACGTATGATTGTTGATGCCAACGGATATGTCGGTATTGGGACGACTGCCCCGACCGCGTTATTAGAGGTTAATGGTGATGCTTTAATTAATGGGTTAACCGTTGGTAGAGGCGGTGGCAATATTTCTACAAATACAGCATTTGGTATTGATGCATTAAAAATTGCCACCAACAGCAGTTCGGGTAACACAGCTTTCGGTTATCAAACATTAATGTCGAATACTACCGGTAACAATAACGTTGCTCTCTGTTATCAATCATTACAATATAATACTACCGGTACTTATAATTTGGCTGCCAGTTATCGTTCATTACAAGCTAATACTACCGGTGATTATAACATCGCTCTCGGTATGCAGTCATTATCAAAAAATACTACCGGTGATTATAACATCGCTATCGGTTATAACGCATTATATGATAATACTATCGGTAAAAATAACATCGCTATCGGTTATGACGCATTAACAAAAACTAATGGTTCTGCTGGTAATAACAAGCTTGGTATTAATAACACAGCATTCGGTAATAGTTCAGGCAAGACCAATACCACTGGTTCAAATAATACTTATATAGGTGCATATTCCGACTGCAGCTCTAATAATTTGAAGAATTCCGTAGCAATTGGTTGTTATTCAAAAATAACCAAAGACCATCAAATTGTATTGGGAGGAGAAGACTCAGGTCAATCTGTCAGCTTCCCTGAAGTATATATTCCTGGAAACTTGGGTATTGGAACAAGTGATCCTTCATATGCTTTAGATATTAATGATGGTATTATAAGAACTAATTATACTGCCTCTACTATACTTCATCATTATCCATTCCGTGAAACAATACCTGGTGACTGGACTCAAGATATAACAGGTGGTGGAACAATATCTATACAAAATGACTATACACAAATAACTAAGAAAGCTTTTGTTACTTCGCCCACTTTCGATTTAAGTGGATATATGTTTTATACAGATGGTGCATCTGTGTCGGGAAAGCAACTAACAAATAGTCGTATATTGATAAAAATGATTGGTCGTTCTTGGAGTCAAGATAATGGATCTGAATATACTGAAATAAGCATATTAAACGCTGATGATAATAGTCTTATTGATGTTATTTATAAAGATAATGGTCATGGGGGTAATAGCACAACTTACTTTTATCCTATTATATGTGATTTAAAACCTTATATTACTACATCTGTTTATAATATTAAAATTAAAATAGCTATTGTAGGTAGTGGTAGTATGGATTATTTTGGATTCAAAGATTTTTCTATTTGTTTGGATGATAATTCACCTTGGTATAAAGATTCTGTTTACAAACAACAAATCCTTGGCGGTGCTTCTATTGGCGTAGATTATGTAGGTCAAAACTTAAATAATAATGAATTACTTGTTCAAGGAAATGTCGGTATTGGAACAACTGACCCGACCGCAAGACTTCGTGTAGTTCACGGTAGTACCACAGACGCTGAAAAGAATATCTCTGCTATGGATATTTTTAAAAACTTTGATGGTGTTACTAATAATAATACTTATCCTTATGCTGGGCGAATATATGGTACTGATGGTACTACTGTAAACGAAACTGGAATTAAAGTATGTGAAAAAGATGATAGTAGTTTGACCAGCAACGATACAAAAGTTCTGAATGTTATCTCAGATGGACAATCTAAAATGGTTGTTACCGGTGCAGGTAATGTCGGTATTGGAACGAATAGTCCCACAGCATTGTTAGATGTGAGTGGTGGGGATGCTTTAATTCATGGGATAACCGTCGGTAGAGGAGCAGGGGGCATGAACACTAATCTTGCAATTGGTGTTAATTCGTTACAGAACGTGAATCCTGATAGTATTAACAATCTTGGTGATGCAAATGTTGCTATTGGGTATGAATCTCTTAAAGATTGTTCTGGTGGTCGGCAAAATGTTGCTATTGGGTATAAGCCTCTTAGATACTGTAAGGAAGGAGTTCAAAATTTTGCGTTAGGTGAACTGGCTGGCTCTAATATTATAAACGGAAACTATAATGCATTCATAGGGGCAGCAGCAGGGGGTACGGTTGATGTTTCTTTCGGTCTCGCGATTGGTACTTGGACGCAACTAAATCATAACTTTTCAACTGTTATTGGTACTTTAGCTACCAGTACTAAAGAAAATCAAATTGTTTTAGGAGGGGAGAATGGTGGGCAAAATATAGGCTTCCCAGATGTTTATATTCCTGGAAAATTGGGTATTGGAACGGATGACCCTGAAGGTTTATTACATATATCTTCTGCAGGAGATACTATTTTAAAAATTACGGGGGATAATGGTGATACTACCGCGGGTGACAGTACGCATCCATATTTGATATTTCAACAAGATGGAATTTATAATGAAGCAGGTATTTTCTTAGATAACGGAAATGATTTAAATATTTCTGCTTGCACAAACGGTGGTGGAGATATAATTTTTAGAACTGGTACAACCAGTAGTAATAGTAATACTGACATAACCAATTTAACGGGTGCCGATACAAGAATGACGATTGGTAGTAACGGCAATGTTGGTATTGGGATTAATCCTCCTACTACTACTAAACTTGAAGTTAATGGCAATACACAAGTACATGGTAAAATTACATTTAAAAATAGTAACTGGAGCGGTATTAGTGATGGAGCATATGTACAGTTTATTCGTCCCACAAGTGAAAGTAATCCTCATACCGATATCGGTGGAACATCACTTCAGATTTCAGAATTACAATTCGTTGTGAGTGATGATAATAGTGATGATATCGGGTTTTATCCGTCAGGTCAAGTAAATTGTTCTAAACAATTAAATGCACTATCTTTCAATGCAACATCGGATATAAGACACAAGGAAAATATAATTGAACTTGAAAACTCTCTAGAAAAAATAACATCACTTCGTGCTGTGAATTACAATTTCAAAGAAACACCTAATATTAAAGCAGCGGGCTTAATAGCACAGGAAGTAGATAAAGTTATCCCAGAAGCTATTAGCAAAAGAAAAGCGGATAAATGGACACTTGACTACAACAGTATAACAGGATACCTTGTAGATTGTATCAAAGAACTAAAACAAGAAAACGATACTATAAAACAAGAAAATGAAACTCTCAAAACAAAAGTAAATTCCTTAGAAACCAAAATAGAAATGATAATGAAACATCTTAATCTTTAGATAATCGTCCATTGATATTTTAAATTTATAATCTTATAAATTTAAAAACTTACTATATTCACGAACTACTCTTTACATCACAACTGCATACATTTTTATTGATATGTTTTAATTTTAATTGACATACACATAATTCCGTCTTATTAGGTACATTTTTCTTAGCTTCCCAAGATAAAGGATGTATTTGCACTTTACAGCCTGTATCCGCAGTTAATACACGATTTGGGCGAGTATCGGTATCTTTGCAAATAACGAAAGTAGGACAATTTGCCACTTTTCGTTCCATATCAAAAACCAATTTTGTGTCAGCTGGTTTAATTAAATTATAATTTACAGTTGTACTGGAATCATCGTTTACAATTTGATACTGTTTATATCTCAACAAATCATGTGAGCCAAATACCGCGGGTTGATTGTTATTTGTATTTCCGCCATCAATACGTAACGCATGAGCTACTTGTTTTCGTTTTAAATAATCACCTTGAGACATTATTTACAAATATTACTGATATATTATACACACATATATTTCATTTGATGGTTGACTAAATTTACCAAAATCACGTTTATGTTCCAGGTTCCAATTTGTTTAATGTTTCACAAATAAGCGAAAATGACCAATTTGCTTTGTTTAAATCCACCAAATTACCACGGTCAGTCACTAATTTTACCGACATACGGTTTATATTTACTGGTCCAAAATAACTTCGTTCTTGATTTTGTAATGTTCCACCGAATTCTACATACGAACTTCCATTTTGTAAACCAGATACCTTCATTGGTACTAACCCAAACACATCAGTTACAAATGGTCCCGAACCATAACTTTTTGCACTGACAGAACTTCCAATAGAAGTATCTTGAGAAGTTGAATTTGCCGCAACTTGTGTTGCATATATCTGTTTTTCAGTTAATCGGTTGGTTACATTGTCATTAACTACACTATATACTTTTTCACCAGTTACCGGGTCACATACAAAATTACTACGATTTGCATAAGAGGGTAACGGAATTGTCGTATCACTATTTGTAATGGTTATCAATCCATCATTCAAATGACTTTGGTTAAAATCATCTAAACAAATCAAAAAATAATTGTACAAATTCGTACTCAACCCGGTATCACCAAGAATAGTTATCTCATTTCCATTAACGGAATCCACCACAGTATCTTCCACAGTACCACGGGCAGACATATCATATGTTGTATATTCACGAAATCCCATTATCCAACCAATTGTTGTATCCCATGTGGTATTTTGTATACTTGACGCACCAGATACACATGTTGCAAAACTTTCATCATCAAAAAATACCAAATTAAAATCACTTGTACCATATTCACGAGCTATGTTCATTATAATTAGTATACGATATTTCCCATCTATACGCTGCAATTCTAATTTTGTTCCAGACATATTAGAATATGTGGTTGATGCCTGAGTAATTTGACTATTTATTTCACCTATCAGTGTATCACGAAAATAACTACCTACTGGTAATGTAATTATTATATCATTTTGGTTAGTAATTGTTTCTACACCATCTTCTATGGCTTTAATTGTGATTGTATTGTTAAAACGATTAATATCCAACCCAACCTGAGATATCAATTGTTCTGTTCCTGATATCTTTACATTTCCTTCTGGTGTAACTTTATAAATAATATTTCCAGTTACTTCTTGATTACCATTATTAACATCATTTATAGTTCCACCACTATCCAATATAGTTCCAGTAATATTCAATATATTTCCAGATGCATCTATCTGATTACCATCTATACTATATTCGTTTTTATTTTCATCATAAATTTTATAATTTCCACTCATATCATCGATATTATATTGTGATGTATTAATAGAATTATCACCAGTTAATTCGTTAGATATGTATAAATTTGCATTCCAAGTAAAGCCATTTGGATCAAGGTCTTTAAAATGAATATTATAATTATTTGCACTCAATGTTTTTTTAATACTAATTTGTAAAGAAATATTAAATCCATCTGGATTTCTTTCTTGACTAATAACTATATCTCTAAAAGTATTTCTACCTGATAGTGGATCTTTATAATTCAATATTGCACGGTTTAAAATATTTATTATATCATCTACTTGAAAACTTTTAAAATCGCTACCTAATGTTTGATTAACATTATTTCCATCTGTATAGACTACATTTCCCACAGTAAATACTGTAGGTACTTCTTTCTCATTACCATTTGTAATATTACTTTGTAAATATCTCGGTCGAATAGTAAAAATTATTGTATTCTTATTAATTTTGTAGGTATTGGCGTCAGTTGTAGTTGTATAAGTTGGTGCCAATGTAGTAATAAGTAATTCATTATTTCCGTCAACCTCTGGAAACATTGTACTAACCGTCTTGTCTTCAGATAATATTTGAAAAAATATACTATCAGTGAAATCAATTATATACATCGTTTCATCAAATATCTTATCAACATTAAAATACATTTGAAATAGTTGATTTTGTAAATAAGCATGGGTATAATCTGGATAATCGTCAGTATAATCAAAGGAAGTATTACCTTGTGTATTAAATACATTATTATTACTCAAATCATATGTACGTATACTTTCATTGATTACATCAATATACTCGGTTAAATTCTTATTACCAAATCTTGGTATAGTAAAAGATAAATCATTCATACCATTAAAAATTGCATCATTATATGTCTCTGTATTTGGAATTAAATGCACATAAGGTATTGTTGATATGGTATAACTACCACTTTGTTCAGTTGCTTCTGTTTCACTAAGAATTTCATTTAAACGATTTTGAGTATTTTCAAACCCAAAACAAGAATTATCATTTGTCCATATTTTATCATCTGCATTAATTTTTAATGTCATTAGTCCAGCTGTAGTGATTGTTGTACCCGCAAATATATTTACACCATTATATTGATAAGCTTTTATTGTTGATTCTATAACACTATATAAAGCCGATAAACTATATTCTACTTCTATTGCATTATCTAATTGAATTGTGTGTATTATTTCTTGATTGTTATAATTTGTATTTATACCCCCATTATGAAATGTTGGTTTTATTGTACATATCGGTTGCTCTTTTATTGTAGATACAACAAAATTATTTTCTGCCAATGTAAATATTAAATCAGTAGTACGACCAGCAAGATGACTCTTATCGACAGTGAGTGTATCTCCAGCTGCATACCCACTACCACTGTTAGTTACAGTAACACTGGTTATTAGGTTTTCCAAAGCAACAATAGATAAAATTGCACCAGAACCACCACCAGACGTTGTCGTCGCCAAGTCGGTATATGTACCAGCAGTAATAGTAGTACCCAAATCAGCACCACTTGTTGATATATCTATTTGCATCAACAAATCACCAGCAAGGTTATTTGTATTCAATGTAAATATTAAATCAGTAGTACGACCAGTAAGTTGACTCTTATCGACAGTGAGTGTATCTCCAGCTGCATACCCACTACCAATACCAAAATTATCTATAGTAACTACTGTTATTATATTGTCTATAGCAACAATTGTTAATTCTGCTCCATTACCGTTTCCAGATGAGGTTGTGGTTAAGCCAGTATATGTACCATCAGTAATAGTAGTACCCAAATCAGCACCACTTGTTAATAATACATTTTCCACAGTTGACAATTGAGTAATCACTGAAACATCTAATACACCACTTATATCACCACCAATATTTCCATATATATTCTTAATACCCGTACCAGAAAATATTCCACTTGTAAAATCAATAGTATAATGTTGTTCATTATAAAAAATAACTTCTGTTTTGGTACTTGAATTAACCCCATTTATAGCACGAGTTAATTGTAATGACATATCTATGTATGTATTATCAGCACTTATACTACAATTTGTGTTCGTTAATCTGGTTTCATTACTTAATACGGTATTTACCGCAGTAATTAGGTTTTCACGGGTATATGTATTAGGAGTTATTGAAATATCAAAACTATTATTTACCGTTGTACTGTTATCCTGATATACATTTACCGTAAAATAATTATTATTTTCTGTTACATTAAAAGTATCTGATAGATTGTATGTGTCTATTTTTGAACGAACTGTACGACAATTATATTCTGTATCTATAAATCCCAAATAATTTGGTATCATTGAAGAATCAAATTGTATTGAATAACTACTTTCATTATAACTTTTTTTTAAATCTATTACTGAAGTGGTCAATGATGTATTAGGATTATATGACAATTGTGTGTTTCCCAATGATATGTCTGTTGTACTGCCCTTAATTGCATTAATACTGGAATTAACCGTAGTTATTAATTCATCTGGTTTATAATTTCCTGCTAATATTTCTATTTTTATATCATGAGTATCAGTATCAATTCCAGGTGTACGTCCCTTGAAATAAAAAAAATTATTTCCGTATGCTTTTCCTATTGTATACCACGTATATGGAATTTGAACCGAATATAATCTTAACGATATTACATCTTTTAATGGTTCCGATAAATTAAACGTAAAATCGGTTGAAAATGTTCGTTTGTCGCTACGATATTGACTATCTATACTAATAATACGTTTTGTAGTTTCCTTCATTATTGGATTTAACTTTCCTCTTGAATAATCTAATTCTCTGGTATATCCTACTTGAGAATTTTGGAAATTATCAGGCGACATATTTGATTGATTATAAACCTCGGTAGAACCTATTTGTTTTAATGAACTATCACCTTCACGGTCTTCCCTGAATTTTACAGTTTTTGCTGTATCTTCTTTTCCAGTTGCATTGTCCGTATCAAAACTATCAAAAAAATCTTTTGAACTTGTTGCATTAGCTAATCTATCTTCTATATCTTCTCTATCTACTGCTGTAGATGCAAAATCTGCATCTTGGAACCTTGTTGTATCTTGACCTGCATCTCTTGAATCTTGGTCACGTAATTTATATTTTTCTTTTGCATCAGACACTTCATTTCCACCCGAGGCGTATTCGCCGTCACCATCACTTTCAAACCCTTCAACTACATCATCTTCTGTTTCAAAAAAATGATTATATATTTCATCAAAAAATATTGCCAATTTACGAGCTGATTTGGTATTTATATTTTCATATTTATGAATCTCCATTAATATTTTCGCTTCTAACTCACGGTCACTTGGATTTACTAAATCTAATATATCATATAATTCATTATCGGTATATCCTTGAATATCATATAATCCTTGTTTATTAGACATTTTTACAACCTTTAATATATCCGTATACAAACATTTATATATTTTATATGTTTGAATACTTTTACTTATTTTGTTTTGCAAAGCGGGTTTTAAACATATTACGTATAAATTCTACTAAATCCATCTTTTTATTGCATTTATATAACATATCTACTGGAAACATGGTTAATCCTTGACCTCGTTTCATATGACGATTCCCTGTAAAACATAATATATCAAATACCCTCATTATTGTATTTTCTTCTTCTGTCATTTCATTACGGTCTATACGATATTTTCCAATAAATGAATAACGATTATAATTTCCATTTTCATAAACAGAATATTTATTTATTCTTGGGTTGTTCATCACCATACCTACTCCACAAATTTTATTGTCATCATTATTCATCTCTAAAATAAACAATATTGATTCGTGAGGGATATTTACAGTTACTGGATTGGGAGAACAATATATACAACCTATCTTTTGTTGTTTTTCGCGAAAATAAACATTCTCACTCCATGTTGTATTATTAAAACGTGATGTCATTATAAAATGACGCAATTGTCTTCTATAATCATTTATATTTGCACGAAGAACCTGCTTAGTTGTTGGAATATTTGTCATATTCATGGTTGTTATATTTATCTACAAAGATGTAAATAAATATCAATTTTTCGTTTGTAGTTCTACAATTTTTTATCACGAATATAATAATCATTATGAACGATAACAATATTGATACGGATAACTCGCAATATGCTACTTCTAATCAATCTACATCCGACTCTTCAGGACAAGAAAATTCACCCAGTCATATTCATATTGATATACAAGATTCAAATGAACTTGACTTAGGTCCCATTCAGGAAGAAACCAACTTAATTGAATATACTGATTCACATTTTACACAAATTACTAATAATGATCTTTATAAATTACGGAATGATTACAAACATGCTAATGCTGATTGTTCTATTATTCTACAAAATAATATTACTCGTTGTGATAGTCCTATGACTATATCTAATTATGGGAGTCGTAGCGGAAGTTCTAATAATAGCGACTGTGATGCCGATACCTCTACTAATAATTCCAATTTACGAAAACAAATTTCTTTAGAAGATATTTCTAATTCCAATATCTCTTTAAAAACCATTACTAAACGCAAACATAAAGCGAATGCACATAAACGCCCTTCCAAATTTAAACAATTGGCTTTTCATGATGTTGAAAAAACATTGGATAAATATTATGACATGGAATTAGAAAATAAATATTCCAGTGAAATTGATATTTTGACTACATTCATGAAGGGACAGAAAAATGTATACATACAATCTAAACTTTTATCACAATGGAGGTTGAATATTTTGATGATTCCATCCCTTTTCATTACCTGTGGTATCACTGTATTTGCCGATTTACTTTATGATGATAATACTGATTATAAGTTAGTATTAACCACATTAAATGCTTCTGTTGCTCTACTTATTGCTCTTATGCACTTTTTAAAGCTTGAATCTTCTACGAATATGTTTTTACAATTAGCCAACCATTATGACAAATTAGAAGCGTCTCTTGAAATGACGAACAGTAAAATGGTTCTTATGGATACAGACAATGAAAAAAAGGCGTTGGCATTGTCACAACTCAAAGTTATTGAAGAAAAAATGAATGAAATGAAAGAAATTAATAAAATTCTTGTTCCTGCCGAAATTAAAACTCTTTTTCCTATCATTTGTCATGTTAATATTTTTTCTTTTATTAAAAAATTAGAAAATCATAGACAAATTATGATATTAAAATTCAAAGATATTAAAAATGAAATTCGGTTTATATTGCATAAATGGGATAAAGAAGAAAATGATGCTGACATTGAATTTATGAATGCCAATGTTCTACAACAACGCATGAGAGATAAGCAACGGGAACAAAAACGATTGAATTTTTTATATGATATTAAAGAAAAATTAAAGGTTGAATTAAATGATTATCGTACTGCATATGGCTGCATGGAAGATATTTTTACTAATGAAATTAAACATGCTGAAAGAGAGTCTAATCGGCTTTGTATTTGGCTATTTTGTTTATGGAGAAGACAACTTCATTATAAACGGTTAGATAATATTAACCCTGTTTTAGATAAATATTTTCATTTCCTTTTTACCGACGATTAATGATTTTATTTTATATTATTATTATAGTTAATTATGATTCAATCTGTCAAAAAACATGAAAATAATACTATTCAAGCTAATAAACAAAAACGTCTTGCAAAATTTTATAAAAATAGTAAAAATAAACCTAACAATATAGATGGTCCAAAACCACAAGTTACACGAGTATACGGAGAAACTTCACCAATGCATATTAAACATAAACCGATAATTAATGTCCCTACCATACACTTGGATGTTATGGAAAAACAAGAACCTGCGAATAATAACAACATTTTTGAATTATTTTGTAATATTTCTCCTGAGAATATTACCGTAAAATTTGATTTTTTACAACATATAAAACAAGAAACAATTACAGATGATTTTGAGGATTTACCCAATATAGAACCCACAAATAATATTACCAAACATTTTGATTTTGTACAAAATATAGAAGAATTTATTTCAAATAATACAAATAATACCGAATATTTTAGTATTCTACGAAATACAAACAATAGAAATAAAAATGTTGTTAACATGAATATACAAGACACACAAATCATTCCTATTATTCACAATAATACCAGCGATATTCTACCAAATACAGGTAATAGAAGTAATACTGCTATTAATATGAATATGCATAATCCACAATTCATTTCCAGCATTAATAATGATGCCACGGATTTTGGTATTCTACCAAATACAGGTAATAGAAGTAATACTGCTATTAATATGAATATGCATAATCCACAAATCATTTCCAGCATTAATAATGATGCCACGGATTTTGGTATTCTACCAAATACAGGTAATAGAAGTAATACTGCTATTAATATGAATATGCATAATCCACAATTCATTTCCAGCATTAATAATGATACCACTGATTTTGGTATTCTACCAAATACAGGTAATAAAAGTAATACTGCTATTAATATGAATATACAAAATCTACAATTTATTTCCAACAATAATAATGATGCCACTGATTTTGGTATTCTACCAAATACAGGTAATAGAAGTAATACTGCTATTAATATGAATATACAAAATCCACAATTTATTTCCAACAATAATAATGATGCCACTGATTTTGGTATTCTACCAAATACAGGTAATAGAAGTAATACTGCTATTAATATGGATATTATAGAAAATATAAAACATAATCCAACTGTCCCTGTTCTTAGCAATACTAACACAGATTTTGGGTTTTCATACAATATAGAAAACGTACAATTGGATTTTTTACAAAATATAAAACATAATCCAGATGTCCCTGTTCATAACTATACTAACCCTGATTTTGGTATTCTACCGAATACAGGTAATAGAAGTAATACTGCCATTAATATGAATATACAAAACCCACAAATTAATCCAAACATTAGCTATACTAACACTGATTTTGGTATTCTACCGAATACAGGTAATAGAAGTAATACTGCCATTAATATGAATATACAAAACCCACAAATTAATCCAAACATTAATAATGATGCCACTGATTTTGGTATTCTACCGAATACAGGTAATAGAAGTAATACTGCCATTAAAATGAATTATTCACAAAATATAAAACATATTATGGATAATAAAAATAGTAGCTATACTAAAGCGGATTTTGGGTTTTTATACAATGCAACCCCAGTACAATTGGATTTTTTACAAAATATAAAACATATTATAGATAATAAAAATAGTAGCAATAATACCACTGATTTTGAGTTTTTATGCAATGCAACCCCAGTACAATTGGAATTTTTACAAAATATAAAACATATTATGGGTATTCAAGATAGTAGCAATAATACCACTGATTTTGAGTTTTTATGCAATGCAACCCCAGTACAATTGGAATTTTTACAAAATATAAAACATATTATGGGTATTCAAGATAGTAGCAATAATACCACTGATTTTGGTATTCTACCAAATACAGGTAATAGAAGTAATTCTCGAATTAATATGGATATTATGCAAAATATAAAACATATTACAGATGTTCCCGTTCATATCAATGATACCACTGATTTTGATATTATACCAAATACAAAACCCAGAATTATTCCCTTAAATATATTTCAAACATGGTATACATTAGATTTACCACCAAAAATGAAAGCAAACGTTGAACTATTAAAAAAACAAAACCCCGAATTTACGCATTATTTATATGACGACAAAATGTGTATAGATTTTATTCGGGAATATTTTGATGATTCTGTTATTTGGGCATTTGATAAATTAAAACCAGGTGCATATAAAGCTGATTTATGGAGATATTGTGTTTTATATATACACGGCGGTATTTATTTGGATATTAAAATGTATTCAGTAAATAATTTTAAATTAATTCAATTAACTGACCAAGAATATTTTCCAAAAGATAGATTTTGTAATAATATTCACGGTATTTGGCAAGGATTACTTGTATGTTTACCACATAATATTATTTTATATAAATCTATTATGTTAATTTGTCAAAACGTTAAAAATAATGTTTATGGACCGAGTGCATTATCTATTACCGGACCTCATATGATTTGTAATTTTATAAAATTATGTAATATTCAAAATTCTCCTATTAGATTTGATATTGATTATAATAGTGTTGCATCCAATAGTACCTCAATGCTATACCTTAATAATAAACTTATATTACGTAATTACGAAGAATATAGAAATGATTCCATTTTTTCTACAAACAGATCACATTATAGTTCGTTATGGACAACTGTAAATATTTATAATTATCCTATATTATTACCAAAATATACTAAAGAATTTACTAATATTATCAAAACTAAATTTAATACATTTTTTTCAGGAACACCTACTATTGTACAAGACCCTAACAATAGTAATCAATATATTGTTAATTTAAGATGGATTAATTATAAGTACAATGAAAATGGAAGCAAACATGTTATACCAAAACAATGGATTTCTTTAAATAGCCGTTTTACGGTTGATAACCTTTTTGAAAAAATATCTAATGAAATCGGTTTAACAGAAAATTATGAAATTGAAAAGAATTTTATAAGTAGAGGAATTGAAGATATACGGATTATTAAATTCAATGATAAACACTTCTATTTAGCTACCAGATTTAATCCAATATTAAAACGCCCATATGTATGTAGCAATGAATATATAATTGATGATACTGAATATAATTTAAATAAAACATATATTAATCCCATCTTCTATAATGTCAAAAAAACGATTAAAGCTGAAAAAAATTGGGCCATGTTTGAATATAAAACGAAATTATCAGTTGTTTATGATTGGTATCCTTTACAAATCGGGTGCATTAATTATAATACGCATGAACTAGATATTATTGAAACCAAAACAGATATGCCTGAATTTTTTCAAAATACAAGAGGTTCAACTGTTGGTTGTCATTTTGATAATGAAATATGGTTTGTACTTCACAAAGCACAAAATAATAGAAAATTAAAAAATCGTAATCCGATTTATAATTATCAACACTTTTTTGCGGTGTTTGATTTAAATATGAATTTAAAACGACACAGTGAACTTTTTAAGTTTGGCGACAAAATGGTTGAATTCTGTACTGGGCTTATTATGGAAGAAGAAAGATTAATACTTTCCTATAGTTTGTTAGATACTCATTCTTATGTTTCTACTTATGATTATGATACTATTTATAATTCTATTAAATGGTATAAATATTAATACATATTCAAATGTATAAATGAACACATTTGAACAAATATATAAAGACAAAGGTTGGGGGTTTGCAGATAATGAAACATTGAGCGGTGGTGGTAGTACAAAAGAAATTAATAAATACCGAAATATTTTTTTATCAGATTTTATTAATACAAATAATGTTAACAACGTATATGACATTTGCGGTGATTGTAATTGGCAATATGATTTTGTCAAAAAAGTAACTGTTAACAATTTTAAATATTATGGGTTTGATGTATCTGAATATGCATTAAATAAAGCAAAAGAAACTAATAAAAATAATTCCCTTACGTTTTCAAATAAACCAATAGACTTATGTAAAGATTTATTACAGTTTCATGATAACTCTAATTCATTAATAATAATTAAAGAAGTTATACAACATTTGCCACTTGATTTAGGAATGATGATGTTAACAAATATTAAAAAATCTGGTATTAAATACATAGCTATTACTAATCACGATGCTGAGTTATTTAATGTTAAATCAAATATAAATGTAAATATAGGTGAATTTTATCCAAATAATATGTTTATAGAACCATTTAATTTTAAAACTCCATTAAAAAATGTAAATGATATAATACACGATAAGAATGATTGGATTGGGTATGGAAACCTAATTATATTCAATATACAAGAACAAAATATATAAAATAATGTTATATAAGCGTTTTATTTAGATTCACCTCCTTACGAGTGGGAACCCGACAAAACATAATAATAATAATATACAATTATATACTATTATTATGAATTACAATGAAAGAGTTATTTTTATCTGGGTAATTTATTTGATTCAAATATAAATATTAACGATTACAACGATACTCTTACAATACAAACCCTTGGAACTACATTAAATTATGACATTGCATTAAAAAATTTATTAATAAAAACTAATAATCAAGATAAATCGTTTAAGTACTATTTTGGAGATAACGAAAGTTGTACTGATATTGCAACATTAGTAAAAAATAGATGTTCTGATAGTAATAATTCTATTATTTTAAGATGTTTTAATTTTGACAGGCATTGGGTCTATTATTACAATAGACCAAAAGATATTCCTTTCAATGAAAAACGTAACAAATTGTTTTGGAGAGGGGCTACTACTGGACAACCTAATCGAAAGGGTAATCGGTTTGATTTAGTAACCGCATGGTTTAATCAAACCGATAATATAGATATTGCATTTTCTATTATATGTCAAAATAAAACGGAATACTCAAAATATATAAGAGACATTTGTCAACCCGAAGATTTTTTGAAACATAAATATATAGTATCCACCGAAGGTAACGATAAAGACTCTGGTCTTAATTGGAAATTAAACTCAAATAGTGTTGTTTTTATGACACGCCCTCGTATAACATCATGGTTAATGGAAACTACATTAGTGCCTAATGTTCATTATATACTGTTAAAAGATGATTTTAGTGATATTCAAATAAAATTAGATTGGTGCAATAATCATACAGAAGAATGCCTACAAATAATAGATAATGCTCATAATTATATGAAGCAATTTAATAATAAAGAAACAGAAGAAAAAATAGAACAAGATGTAATTAATAAATATTTTGAACTTATTCAGGTAAAGAAAATGTAACACACAAAATTACTAATCTATTGAGCCACTACCAATTTCCAATACCAAGGCATGTCATGGACTACCTTCAATGAACCCAATTCCTCCATCTTCCGTTGCATTTCCAATGACCTACTGTTTTGTTCTTTCCAATAAAATCGCATTAATATTCTTTTATGGGTTGGATCATTTCTCAACGGAATCTCACGAATCTCGCGAATATGACCTATATTCAGTCCGTTTATCTTTTTTTTTATATAATCTATCGTTACTGATGCATCTACACGGGGGATACATAGGGGAGTCATACGATATTAGAGTCTTCTTCTTTACTATCTTTACTACTATTTATGCCATTTATTTTTTTCAATTTTCTATAGTACACCACATTATCATTATATTGTATTTATAATGATAATCTATTCACTACATGCTATTCTATATACACTTTTTACATTTTCAATAACATTTACACTCATTGTTCAGATACACTGAATCTACTCTAATAAACCTACATAGTAGGTTGCTGGCTCGAATATGTTTTTGTAGAATACATTTTTTAATATGGTTATAAACTACCATATTTTTATTGTATCAAATTGGCATTTATCAAACATGAGTTTGATTTACTTTAAAATTTACCAATTTAATACTAAACAAAATACTATAGTATCACCCCGCGATTACTATAATTGTATTTTGATGATAGCCACTAATATATGCGGTGTCGAGCCAATATGTTATACATTATCATGTTTATATTGTTTGTCTAATATGTTTAATATTACAAATCAAAATGTAACAAAAATATAATAAAATATTTAATTACTTATGACTCTATCACATACTACCCCTCCTACTCATGATATTGATGACGATGATTGTTTAGACACATCATGGATTCAACAAGAAAAACGAATTCAAGACATACAAACTAATTATTCCAGAGAACCTATGGATTCTATTTCTGGTATTTTTATTTATATCAATCAAAATAACTACATTGATAAAATTGTACGCGAAATTATACCCTTGCAAAGAGAACCTGCCAACCAATCTACCATTTCACCCGATTCTTTGCTTAAAATTATACAAACTAAAAAATTACGTACACCTATATCCAAATACAAATTCACCAATCTATTTACCAATATTGTTGACATTGAACCAGAACAAATTCAATCATTCTCACAACTTGATCATGCAAATCTTACTAATAACTCGTTCTTTAAAGAAACTTCTATTACTGATTCTATCAATATTCCTTCTTCCATATTCATCTTTCATTCCATGAATACTCTTTATTTTTTCTTCCAAGAAATACCTACTCAAAAACATAACATCACATTAAAATCTGCATTAAAACAATCTTTTTTACAAGACCATGGAGAACCTGGACCCACAAGTTCTCATAGAAGCACCAAAAAGGTACGTATTGTAGATAAAAATGATGAAAAAAATATACACAAGAAAAATACCAAACCGCGGCGAACCCGAAAACATCGCACATAATCATTATAAACAATATAAATGTTATTTTACACCATTCATTATATTACAAGCCGCTATGGATATACCCGCATATATTCATAGACCAGAGGATTTCCCGCCATTTATTAGCAATTCATCATCCTGTTATATTTCTTATTTTAGAGAACAATTTGTTTTTTTTCAATTTAATCTCACAAACAAGCATGAATTCTATGATTTTACTTCTTTATTTAATCAGTTTGTTCAGGTTCTCTCTCTCCTCAAAAAACAAATACAAAACAATCCAAAAAATCTTAAGTACATTGAAATCTTAGATAACTACTATAAGCTCATTTTATTTACACGGGATATTTCTTACGGGAAAGGAGAACGGAAATTAACCTATCTTCTTATTACTGCATTTTATGAAGTTTATCCTACACTCGCCATTTATGCATTACATCAAATTATTCCTACTGTTTCTCACAATAATTGTCAAGATTTTTCTGCACAACAAGGTTCTCTAACTCTATGTGGTTCTTGGAAAGATGCCATTGGATTATGTGATTTTATTCGTAATTTCTCTAAACAAGGCGACCAACATGCCTTAGTTGAACTTTGTATTGAACTTATTGTCAAACAAGTTATCTTTGACAATCATACTTGGAAATTTACAGAACATGCCATGGATACACGTTATATTTCTAATGTTGCTAAGTGGATTCCACGTGAAAAGAAAAAATATAGTTGGTTATTTGAACCTATTGCTATTCACTGGGCAAAACAAGTTTATCCTTATATTCTTAATTCTCCCGAAAATGATGACTCCAAACGTAAAGCTATCACAAAATGTAAGTGCAGGTTCCGTAAACAAATTTCCTATTTAAATAAAAGGTTACTCACGCCTGAAATTAAAATGACACAATATTTATGGGATGACATTGAACCTATTAATGTTAATCAGAAAACCTATATGAAACACTTTGATAAACTCACTACATATTATCCCGAGTTTTGCCACAAATATGATACAAATATTCCATTTCATAATAAATTATTCTTTGGTTCTCTACCTACATATGATTCTCTTATTAAACATGCTATCAGAATTATCAATAGTCCTAATCAAAACGGTTCTATTGGTCTGCAGCGTACCTCGTTAAACCATTTATGGAAACAAATGATGCGGCATTTAAAAAAAGGTGCTTTTCAATTCACTATCCCTGTTATTGACGTTTCTCAAACTATGGTTTATAATGATACCAATGCATTTTATAATGCGGTTGGAATTGCACTATCGGTTGCATGTAACAGCTCTATTGAATCCAGAGTTATTGCGGTTGCGAATTCTTCAATTTGGATCCAATTCCATCATACCGATGATTTTGTTGATATTGTAGATAACTTTTTCACATCTATTGCACCCATACAAGGTTCTCCATTACTACAAAATACATCTATTAATTTAATCATACAAGGCATTAAGGGGAGTTATTCTACTACACGATTTGTTGACAATTTAAATATTCTATTTGTTAGTGATTTTTCACAAAATAACGTTTTTCATCTACATGAATTATATCCCAATGTGAAAGACCTATTTATACAAAACGGGTTTGATGTTGCACCTTATGTTTTTTACTGGAATGTTTCTACACATCATACTCTTGATGTTTCGACTATTATGGATTATACAAAAAATAGGGTATTTTCAGGGAGTTCTATACATTTGCTACACGATTTTATTTATATTATTGAAAAACAAACTCATGATGTTTTTTCGCCATATGAAGCAGCTGTTTTTAGTGTTGATAAACATAGGTATTTACCTTTATCAACTTATTTATATTCATGGTTCTCTACATATCCCATGTAATTATTCATCTATCTTTGCCATTTGAATATTCTTTTTCTCATTTAATATTAATGTTTGTTTTATAGATTCAGTTTTTACATTTGCCATTTTTTTTCTACGTTCCTTGATATTTTGAGGATTACGAAAATCTGGTGTTATTTTCTTTCTCAACTTATTTTGTTCTATACGACTCACGTGAGATAACGACTCTACCAATTTTATTATTGTTGCTTCTGGCATTGGACGTTTATTCGGAGGCGACAGTATGATTTCCTTCATTATACTTGTATATTCTTCCATAAATGGGATTCCCTTTACATGCTCTTGCAATTTCAAATCGTGTAATAACAATAAAAATGTTATTGCCACACCATAATTATCCCAACTTTTATGATATTTTATTATTTCATCATATACATTTCCATACGTTGGAATATTCATCATACCACCCTCTACTAATGGTTTATAATAGGCTATCATATCTAATTTATATTTTTCCTTTTCCTCCTTCGTTAAAACATCTATTATACCTTGATTGTTTTCTATATAGTTACTTATCACTTGTTCTGTACTCTCTACCGATGCCTTTTCATCACGCCAAGCGTTTACCTTTTTTTGTTTTATATCGGCATTTTTACCATTATGTATCATATAATTTATCATCACTATATCTAAACACCATGAGGGATATGTATCTGTATAAGAAAAAAATATATCACGAACATCTTTTGTTACAGATGATATGTTTGTTGTGTCTACCGATATACCATAATCTATTAATATTGGTCGCCCCGATTTATTTTTACATATAATATTATTTTCTTTTATATCAAAATGCATTATATTTTCATCATTTAATTTCATTATTCCTGTCAAAACATGTTTATGAATATTTATCATTTTACGAAAATAGGTTTCTATTTGACTTATATTTGCTGTTTCTTGTGTAAAATAATCTCCCAGCGTATTTTTTCCTACATAACGGATTTTATTTGATTCATACTGTTTATCCAGAAACTCATCTGCATTTTTCATAAAATCACACTTCTTTGCCTCTTCTACATTTTTTAAATCACGGACTGATACATCACATGTTTCCAATATGGGAGCATAATAATTATCATGACCCGATATTTTTTGGATTTTTTCACCTATTAATACTTCATTCTTTGATACTTGGCGGTGTTTTTGAATTTTGGTTATATAATTCTTTGTTGTTAATTGCTTACTTGAACATTCTACACCTGGTCTAAATATACATCCATATGTACCTTGATTCAACATTTTTACATCACTTTTGTCTTCTTTTTTTATCGGGTTTTCCTCTATTGGTTTTTCTTCTATTGATTTTTCTTCTATTGGTTTTTCCTCTATTGGTTTTTCTACATTACTATCTGTTATGTTTTTTATAAAAGATAACATTCTATTTATAATATACGTATATTTTCAAATTTTACAATTTTACTTTATTTGAAAATATATTAGTTTATTCTACATCACATTCACATGGATATCCATCTGCTGCATAACCGATACAACATGCTGCAAATCCTACTCCACAATCTCCACAATTTTCACCCGACTTACCTGTTCCTTCCTCTAAATGACAATCACATGGATAACCTTGTGCACCAAACCCTATACAACATGTTTGATAAGATTTACCACATACTCCACAATCTGGAGCTTTATTATTTAATTCTGTAGTTTTTTCTGGTTCATAAAAATCTTCCTTTTTTTTTACACTATAATTATACAAATTGTAATCACAATTTTCTTGAGACATTTCCTTTGGTTTATTTATTTGATTAGTAAAACCTAATTCATTTAATCTATTTTTCACTTCTTTATCGTACGTTTCTTTAAATCTCTCAACATCTCTTGTTAAAACAAACAAAGATATACGATTATTATCTGATACAATTGAATAATCATACTGGTTATTTACTATTGGACCTAATTCTATTATCCAATATGGCGTTGTTCTTGGAACACCATCCAATGTTACTGATAATTCCCCACCCGAATTATTTTTTTCATAAAATGCAAAACCACTTATTTGGCTTACTTTTCCATCTTTATTTATTTGACTATTTAATACACCTACCTTATCCTCTAATATTGTGTAATCCGCTACAGCACATCTTCCTTCTCCTTGAAATGTCATATCAAATACATCTTTGTATACTTGATACCATCTTCCTGAATACATTGATAAATCTACATTACTTACCGGTGCATATTCTTCTACCATTTCTTCACATACAGGTGCTTGATAATTATCACATTCACTCTTATGATTTTTATAACCATACCACCCATTATATCCTTGCTCTTTATAAACTTTATAAGCACAATTTGTATTTTTTTGACAATCCATTAAACTTGAACAACTTGCACCACATTCATTATATTTTGATGTTGGATCTCCTGAACACCAATAATACGAATTTATTTCAAATAAACCATAATCTATTGAACCATCTACATTTTTATTTGTTGCATCACAATTCCAAGAGCTTTCATATTTTGATATACAAACCATTGTTCCTATTGTACTTGAAGGAAATCCAGCGTTTCTTAAATATTTTGCTACATCACATTCATTTTGACGACCACCTTCCAATTTATTTTCAAAATATCTTTCATGTAATCCTGATGGACATTCCAACAAGTTATTTTTTTGACAGATTTCGGGTACTGCAAATCTTGATTTAAAATTTTCACCATCCTCACCTGTACTATTTATACCACGATACCCTTTAAATTCTACACCAAACCATTCACTTCCCATTGCACGACTTTGCCATTGAATTAATTCCACTTCATTCACACAATCCGCACATGGTAATGTATATGCTCTCCAATCCTGAGATAACTTATCCTTTACTGTCCAAGACCAGCTCCATTCATCCGCTTCTACTTCTTTTCCAAAATTTGTTACAGTTGCTTTTTGCCAATATACATCTACCTTTTTACTTGGATTTGAATAATGTACATTGGGGATCTGAAATTCTACTTGATTTCCACTTTGTTCCTCCCAGCAACAATTTACTGATTCACAACCCAGTAAATAACGTTTTGCATTATAAGAATTTGGAATATATATTAAACGTTGACAATCGGTATAATTACTCCACATTGCACTTGGATTTTCGTCTGTTGGAGTTTCCACAAAATTATAAGCTTCTAATCCAGCTCCATTTCCTGGAGCACCTGGTTCTATCGTTTTTGCTGTCCACATTGAAGGCAATGTTGGATAATCTATTACCACTTTCTGGCTCAATACATTTACTGCACTTATTAATAATAACGATAATGACAAATACATATCTATATCTTTTATACTTATTTTTATTTAAGCTTTTTTAATTATTCATTTTTCACATATTTTACTATTTCATATTTTATTGGATTCCCTGTCTTTTTTTCTTCATATGAACCTATTTTTTCTATCACTTTGTAATCCAGAGATAATTCTATTAATATTGATTTTATGCTTACACCTTCGCGTTCATCCGTATCTACGTGTGTTACATATATGTTTTTGCACTTGGAAAAAAAATATTTATATATTTCTGCTCCACCTATAATAAATATTCCTTTGTTTGTATTTGTTTGTAATTTTTTTAAGATTTCTTTGCTTTCATCTAAATTACAAAATATCACATCGTTATTTTTGTAACCATCTTTATATTTATTTGGTGTTGATGTTATTACTATATTTATTCGGCTTTTTAATGGACCAAATGGTAGTGAGTCAAATGTTCTTCTACCCATTACTATTATACTATGATTTGTTAACCTTCTAAAATGTTTCATATCTTCAGGAATATCCCACAATAACTTATTATTTCTACCTATGATTCCATTCTTATTTACAGCTACTACCATATCCATTTTATATAGTAGTTATATTTTCTATTTATACAATTTACATATTTTCTTTACACACCTCATTGCATTTCAATGGGATTTCCCAGTTTGTATTATCATCTTTGATTGTTAATTTTATTGGTTCATTCGTTTCTTCTTCATCTTTTTCCACTGTATAAAACGCAGGCCCTGGAAAAGTATGAGAAGTCCACGTCCATGTTTCTCCTACTAATTGTGTTTTACGATTTTCCCAACACTTTATACAAGAATATAATTCTTGTTTCCTTCCTCGTTTAAATACATAATAATTTTCAAAACTTTTGTCTCTACAACAAAGGTCACAAGTATACGTTTTTTCATCATCTTCATCTACTTCATCTTCGCTTTCTTCTTCATCTTCATTTACGGTTTCTTCTTTATTTTCGTTTAAATAGACTGTTTCATATTCTCCATTTTCTAATTTATGTGCTTTTCCTGATTCTATTCTTTTATATTGAACACCCCCTGTATATTTACTTTCAGTTAGGGTTACAAGACTTATTTCATTATAGTATTTTAGTGCTTCCTCTTCATCTTCATATTCTCTTTCATCAGCGTAACAATAACCTGTGTCAAAACCACCAAACATAGTTGTTACTACATGATATTCTACTATATTCTCACTGTCTTTCTCATTTTCATTGTCTTTCTCATTTTCATTGTCTTTCTCATTTTCATTGTCTTTCTCATCCTTATCTTCCTCCTCTTCCTCTGTCAAGTTTGCATCATTTTTCTTGGACGATTTATATTGGTCAACCCATTTATCATCAAACTTAGTTCCACAAAACGAACACTCATCATCCTTACTATTGTCTTTGTATTCTGGTTTATTCAACTTATAATCAAAAGTAGTTCCACAACTACCACACGTATAATCATCCTCATCTTCTTCCTCATCTTCTTCCTCACCAGATTCTTCTACTTCCTTTTCCAACCTTTTAAACAGGTATAGTCTCGATTCATCCTCTTTTATTAGATGTTCTAATCCTTTATCTTCCTCTTCTTCCTCCTCCTCTTCTGCTTCTGCTTCTGTTTCTTCAACTACTTCCTCTTCCTCCGTTTCTTCTTCATCCTCATCGCAAGCGGCTTCACATAAATATTGCCCACTTCCTTTCATTTGAACTATATCATTTTCCTTTCCACATAGATCACAACTGGCTTCTTGATTATTTGGTTCTTCTTGTACAAATAATATATCACCAAATCCATCGTCATCAAAATATCCGTCACATAGACAGCATTTCTTATATTGACCTTCCTGATAAGTACTTTCAGTATCTTCTTCGTCATCCCAATCTGGTGGATACCTTTCACAGTCCGTATTTTCACATAATTTTATGGCGTCTTCTGTTTTTTCTTCTGTTTTATTTGGTTGTATCAAGCGGGTTAATAATTTACGATTCAAATGACGCATCTTTATAGAGATCTCCAACACTTCTTTCAATTTGTCTTCACAATTAACAAAATTTTTTATATCATAGTGGATATGATACATCAAATCGTCTAATTTATCGTTTAATGTATCTATCTCATCGCGGTCGCCTGCACACGTTTTACATATCTCATGCATTATTTCTACGTCTTCACAATTACATATGGTATGCTGTCGTCTTTCAGTTGTATAGAGCTGTGGACTATACTCTATACAATTCTCACATTCTATGGCGATTCGAGTCGGTACCTTCTTCTTTTCACACAGACAATCCCCGTGATAATACTTTGAGTTACTTTGTTTTTCCATTGCTCGTGGATATTTTACTTAGTATTATATCCTTTTTTTTGTATCAATTTTTTATAATTCTTTTACCATACATACCATACGACGATTTTCCATTGTTGGAACACGGGATTTTTGCAACATCCTTGTCATACTTGTATCTACCTCGTAATTATTTTCATGTAAATACGATAACAATGATGGAATATCATCTGATGTCATATACATATCTGGATTCTTTATCGTACTATTTGCACTGTTACGAGGATACCTCAATATTACATGACTACATACTGTTCCTCCTGGCTTTTCAAATGGTGATAACTTATCTAATGATATTGCCTTTACCATATCACCCAATACACCTGGAGGATGCACACTCACCGTTAATATATTATCATATGTCTTGTAATAATTATTTCGAAATGGTTCTACATATACAACAAATGATTTGTTTGTTTTTGCAAATGGACTCTCCATCATTATATACATAATAAGATTATTATCTCATTATGTATATTAATATACGCCCTCTATAGGGTTCGAACCTATGACCTCGCGGTTAACAGCCGCACGCTCTAACCTACTGAGCTAAAAGGGCAGTAAGATGAATTATATCATCCCCATTTGTTTACTTTATCATTGTACATTTATACGCTACATTGTATAGCTTTGTACTGCACTCAATGTAAACACGCCTGTGGTCGCCAGACGCCAACTTTATTAGCAGAAAAAGGTTTCGATCCTCTGACCTTTGGGTTATGAGCCCAACGCGCTGCCTCTGCGCCATTCTGCTTTATACTGGCGTAAAAGCTCCTACCGAGACTCGAACTCGGGTTTCAGGATTCAAAGTCCTGAGTGATAACCGCTACACTATAAGAGCCATAATATTATTGATTTACACCACACTATTTTATAGTTATCACTTTATATTGTTTAAACTCTATTTATTTTGTAAAAAATTGAGTTTTTCATATTACTAATACTTTTATCAATATCTGTCATTATGACTACTAATCAAATTACCATTCAAGACGCGAATCACAATAACCAAATGGGGAAATCAACAGATTCCATACCTATTTTTCGGTTTAACTTTACAGCCTCCTTTATGACTCAACTTTCATCATTTTCTAAAATTCATCAATTTGATTCACGACAAGATTTTAAAAATGCATGGAAACTATGGAGTGAAGACAACAAAACACTTATTCAAGATGAAACTCTACGTCTTCAACAATCTGGTTTTACGGGCAATGTTCATGACAAAATGTTTAAAAGCGTACGATATTATTTTAGACAAAAATCTACTGTTCCCGCTTCTCAACCACCTCGTAAAATATACCAATCTATGCATAAACCCGTTCTTTATGCTATTGACACGCAAATCAAATCTATCATTAATGACCCTTCCATTTCTCCCGCGGATGGTTTTGATTCTTTCTGTACTGAACAAATGAACCTTATTATTGAAGCTATTCGCATTTCATATCCTACTACACAACCTATCTCAAGGGATATGATTATTTCTTACACTAATCGGCTTAAAAAAACTTATAAAAATAGATTTTACAATATTAAAGTTTCTACTATTAAAACTAAATAACTACATTATACTAGTTAAACTTATTATACTTACTTAAATAGTTCTGTTTTATTATATTATACTTTTTATAATGAAACAAGCCATTTATTTTTTCTTAATATTATTTGGCGGGCTTATGTGTGTTCTTATTTGTATGTCATTACTTTACTTTATTTTTTCCTTGATATGTTCTAATAATAATAATAATATACAAATTAATCCAAATACAAATAATCCTGTTAATTATTAAGATTTTTTTTATGAGGGGGGGTCTTGTTATTTAGATGAATTTTTTATTCTTATTTTATTTATATACATTATATTACCTTTTTTTTATTATGAATAATATTTTTGAAGTCGTTATTTACGTTACTGCTTTTGGATTATCTGACCTATTTTTACGAGTTTGTAAAATTACCTCTGTACCTTCTCTATTTTTTTATTATATTGCTATCCTTTCTCTTGCCTTTTTTTTCTTTTATGAAGACTCTACACCAATTACCCATTGCCCTTGTGATTCTTGTAGTTCTTTATAAATTTTTTACATAATAAGACGATGTAAAAAATTGAATCATTATACCTTTAATATTTACTTATAAATATACTTACATTCCTTTTCAAATGATTTGTGATAATATGATTTGTGACGAAGAATTTTGTAATAATATTATTAAGAATTTTAATAATAATGATAAAACCTTGTTAGCTATTGAAATGTTTGATTCATTATTAGATGTTTATTATGATACTTATAATAATAAACAAAATCTTACTAATGATTATTTACATACTTATTTTCGTAACGATACCAAACAATTATTTAATGTTATTACTAATACTTTCGCTAATAAAGAAGAAATGCTCGGTGCATTTGATGATGATGAAGAAGATACAATTAAAGAAAAAGAACAATACTTAACATTTTGTGATAACGTTCAATATGTTACTGAACATATTGATACTGTTCATTTAACTGAACCTGATGAAGAATTTTCATCTAATTGTGCTAATGCTATTTCTTATTTAAATCAAAAACATAATGAACGAAATGATTTAAGTAACACTTTTGATACTCTTAAAACTACTCTTAAAAACTTGACTAATGCTCTTTATGACTTGACTAATACTTATATTACAAATAATGAAACCGATGATGACAAAACTGATAATGAAACTGACGATGAACCATTGGTTGGGGATTTTGCAGCTGAATAAATAGAAAAATAGACAAATAAAAAGAAAAAATAAGGGAACCCCCATATTTTTCTTTTTTGTTTTTTATTTTTATTTTTCTTTTATTTTACATTCTTGCACTAATTCTTGATGAACGACGAGGTACCATATTTGATTTATCTTCCTCTCTCTTCCTCTTTTGAGTCCTTCTTTTATTCATCATTATAAGTGCATTTGCTGCTTCCATCTTTGCATTTTCTGCTTCCATCTTTGCATTTTCTTCTGCTTCAATTGCCTCAATCTCAAGACGTGTTGTTATCATCTCCTCTAATTGTGTACGATAACCTTCTTCAATTTCTTTATGCTCCTTCTCCCAACTTTCCATATTTAATGGATAATATTCTTTACGCACATGGTAAGAATTATGGGCTTTCAATGCAAGTTTCATATTTGACCATAGAGTTCTCTCCTCCCTATTCAACTTTGTTGACATAATTAGCTTGGAATTCATTGTAATAGATAATAGATATACTGTTGTATAATGATACCTTACATTATATCCTATTCATTTTATCAATTTTTTACGTTTTATACACTATTTCTTTGGTTTGAGAACATTTTAGTCCGCACAAAATAAATGATAATTAAGTACAATAGTGATTATCATTTTTCTATTACATATAAATACTCCTTCACTGGTTTGTATTCTGTTGTTCGTTTATAATTACTTATCCCTTTCAAACGATTATACGTCTTATGGTCTATCGGTATTTTTTTTACACTCTTACTATGCTCCGCTAACAACTTATCTACGTCGGGGATTGATATAATGCCACCATCATTATATGACAACATGATATATTTTGATGGTGTGCTTTCTATTAATTCTGTCATTGCTTTCTTTGCATGTACCGTACTATTATATGGCGACTTTGTTCGGACATTCGGTTGACCGCGATATGTTTCGGGGATTTCTTGCGTTTTATCCCAATCATTGATTATATCCAACATAAAATAGTAGATGTTATATGGATGCTTGTTATATGGAGGATCGTAATATACTATGTCCATTTTCGCACCTTTCGTTTCTGTTGGTAAACTTTTTGCCCATTCCGTTACATCCATTTGGGTTACATGAGTTTTACACTTGGAATCGTGGAATATGGGATAGGGAATACGAATCGGTTGAGTGATTCTCTTTATATCCGTCTTCGTTTTTCCTCCAAATTCTCCCTTTTTACCATCCTTATCCTTATAATACGCAGCAAATTGCCCATTTGTATTGTTATGGACTGAACACTCCACCAATAATGGAGCAAGAACATACGGTTGGAATTTTTTTGGAAGACTCTTTATATAATCTCGCATCAAATCTATACGCCGACCATTTTCACACGTATAATACGCTCGTTCACCTTCTTCTGTTTCCTCTTTTTTTGGAGACCAGTGCTTTGATACCCACTCTTCTATTACTGTTGATGGGCTTTGTTCATCCGCTATTTTGTTTGCATTATCTATATATTTCTTTATAGTTGCCTGGTCTTTTACTGACGGTCTTGATAAATAACAATCATTTAATGTCTTACTATATCCTGCCAAATCATTTGTATACAATTCATCTGCCTTTGTTTTTAACATTCTACTTACTATTCCTGACCCAGAAAAACCATCCCCTACTATTAGTTTTCCAGATACCTTTTTTTCTTTTATTATTTCATCCAATGCTTCTTCTATTATCGGCAATAACTTTCGTTTATTTCCCATATACGTAATTATTTGACTTGTTGTATATACTTTTTTATCTACATACACGACACTTTCCTCCATTCTTATACATTATCAACCTGTTTTTAATTCATTTTTTATCTTTCCATTGTTTCTGTTCCTGATTCTCTTTCTTTTATTGTTTTTTTTATCTTTTCTAAATACAATATTCCGTCCATCATCTCCTCTTGGGCATGCTGCACCCAATCCAATAAAGATAAATCCGTTCGATCTAATGTTGTTCCATACTTTTCGTATCCCACTCTTGACCTTTCCGCAAATTGACTTATTATTGAATTCACTACACTGTCATTTGTTTTCATTTCTTCTTGCAAAAATGATAGCGTCTTTGTTACTGACCTTGGAGATTGGGGACTTCCTTCTTCGCGAAAGGGAACTTTATTTTCTATTTTATTCATTGCATTTCGCATAAATAAATATTGAAATTCAGTGTCTTCCTGCTCACTTGATGAATTTCCTCCCATTTTTTATTGTAATGTTATTCATTATTAATAATACTTTATTTCCTTTCTATTAATTTACTTTTATATTTATTATTGCACCCTTTTGTTGTAACTTATTTTTACGTGTTACTATGCTTTATACTTCACGATTTTTATTCCATACATCATCAATATTAACACTATTATTGGCCACATCCAATTATTATTAAATTTATACGAACTACCATTCCATAATACTTCAAACAATAATGTGTCAAATATACATTTATTATATATTATCCATACCAATATTGTTGCTAATACCACCACTAAATAATAAATATTTAACCATTTATTCATTATACATAATAATACAAAAGGGACTGCTACTATAAATATATAATGACTCACTAACAACATTTTTTCATTCCATTTTACCAAACACGCATATAATGTACATATCTGTGTTAGTAATATCACTAATATAAATGTTTTTTCTACTATTGTTAATTGATGGTTTTCCTTATACCACAATATACATAATACAATAAAAAACGGCAATACTAACCCCAATATTCCTACTTTGTTATTTGATATGAATTCTGTATCTATTTTATTGGTTTTTATGGATATATTACCTTCTTCTATTTTTACTATCATTTTCAGTATATTATAATATTTTATTTTATTGTTATACACTATTTTATATAACAATAACTATTCAGCCTCCTGCGAGAATCGAACTCGCGACCACTACCTTACAAGGGTAGCGCTCTACCTCTGAGCTAAAGAGGCATCGCCTTTCATAAGACATTCTATTATATTGTCTTTTCTTCAAATACTTTTTACATCAAATTATTTATTTGAAAAATTTATTTGAAAATATGTTTTCAAATCACTCAAAAAATGTAAAAAATTGAGTGTATTTTATAACTAATACTTATTTACAACCCTACGAACCGTATACAATTTACAACATCAATATGATCAGACCCAGACGTACCATTAGCCAACACGCTCTTATTGATATTATTCATCCCGACGTGTTTCAACCCAGAACCGAACTCATTCAACAGGATATTCAACGCAAACAGTATAGAATTCCTGAGCATCAACGATTTCCTGCTTGGTCTACTAAGAAGAAACAATCCTTGGTGGAATCTGTTCTTAATAATTGGCCTATACATGCCATCATTTTAAGCAAACACGTTGAGCAGCATTTCTCATACGATGACCAAGAACCCACATTCAATGAATATTTTAACATTGAAGACGGACAAACCAGACTCTCTGCATTACAGGACTTCTTTCTTGATAAATTTCCTACCACCGATACCAATGGTCTTCTTTATTCTCAATTATCACCACAAGAACAAACTTATTTTACATCTTATCAAATCTCTACTGAAGTTTTCGCCATGACTGGCAATCGTGCTGCTGCAATTGATTGTATGGCTAATATATTTGACCGCCTTAACAGTGGCACTCCTCTCGGTAACAATGCCAAGTATTATGCACGTAAACAAACTCCTATTGTTGACTATTCTCTTCGTCTCTCTATTGATGATACTTTTAGAGATTGGTTCAACAAATATATTGGAACTGTCGGGGGAGGGAAGAAACGTAACCTCATGGCCGATATAGTTGGTGCCAATCTATCCATTGTTAAACGCAGCGAAGCTTCCTTGAATACCTCTTATCAACGCAATTATCATCTACTTACCGATAGTGTTCAGGATACTGATATTGCTACTATTCGCCTATTCTATACATCTTATTTCACATTTCTTGACACTACTATTGGCGTTGCCAATACAAAACCCAATAAAATCTACGGCAAGTTGTCTGGAATTCTTGGACTCGCCATCTGTTCTTGGATTAATTACGGAAATATTCACGAGTCCCTTAATTGGTACATTAAGAAGAAATATTACACACCTAAATATGAACCACCACTATTTGCAGAACTCACCACGGGTGACCGACGCAACTGTCAAGGAACCGCCATTCGTAATAGATTAGACAAAATCATTCAACAATTTAACAATGACCACGTAACTCCTAATGTTGCACCTCCTGCTAACGACCAAAATCGGGAGGACAACCCCACGACAACGACTGTCGGGTGTGACATGTGCGAAGGCTATGGCTACCCCGGAGAAATGTATGTGTGCGACGACACCTGGATCTCGTGTCCAGGGTGTTCGGGCGGATACGAAGATGAGGAGGAGGAAGAGGAAGAGGAAGGCGATAGTGATAATGATAGTGAATCCGGTTAAATCATTGATGATATTATTTTATATGTAAATTATATAATGAGTTTTTTTACTAACAATAATTTAAGTCATTACGGTGACATCATTGCTATCCCTTTTTTTGCTCTTCTTTCCTATTACTTTTATAATATTCAAGATAAAACTACCTTTGAATATGTATTATTTTACTTTTCTATTGGAGGATTCACTGCTGATTCTTTTTATACAATTCTCTTTTTTTTACGCAAAAATACTAAATTTATGCTTCCATATTAATTAAACCGTTGAAGATTTTAAAAAAAAATACATTATTTACTACTTTAATTATTTAAACTATCTATCTATTTGCATTGAAAGGAGGCGCCCAACCATTTACTCTTACTCCATACTGTTCACGACATATTGGACATTTCATTCCACCCACTCTCTGCATGTGTTCCATTATGCAATCCCCACAGAATTTATGACCACATCTTAATGTCATTTGGTTGGTATTTCCTAATTCATCAAAACATACTGGACAATCTGTTACTTCAAATGCATTCTCCGCAAGAGTTAACTCTTCACGCGTTTTATTACATTCTGTTTGATCCTGGTTTATTAACTCTTGCATGGGATTTACAGCACCTCTTTGTTGATATTCTCTTCTCCTATCTCTATTACGACCTGCTAATTGTGGTATCGGTAAACCTCTTCCCAAACGTTCAACCAACTCTACCTCTGTTAAGTCCGCATCCAGTACCATTCCTCTCAATCGTCTCATATGCCTCTCTTCTCTCTCTATTCTTGCACGATTTGTATTTTCTCGTGCAACCACCGCTGCCGCTTCTTCACGCAAATGTCGCTCTTCGGTTTCTCTTTCACGTCGGGCTGCCTCTCTCCTTGCACTGGCTATCTCTCTTTCTCTTAAACGATACAATCTAAACAGATGTTCGGTCGTGATTAACTGTTGTCGTTGTCGTTTCTTGATTTCTTTTACTCTTTCTTTCCTTATCCTAAGTGCCTCTTTCTCTTGCAACTTGGCTTGCTTCGCTTGCACTCTTGCTTGCTCTCTCTCTTGCAACTTGGCTTGCTTCACCTGCTCTCTCTCTTGCAACTTGGCTTGCTTCGATTGCTCTCTCGCTTGCAACTTGGCTTGCTTCGCTTGATCTCTCGCTTGCAACTTGGCTTGCTTCGCTTGCTCTCTCGCTTGCAACTTGGCTTGCTTAGCTTGATCTCTCGCTTGCAACTTGGCTTGCTTAGCTTGATCTCTCGCTTGCAACTTGGCTTGCTTAGCTTGATCTCTCGCTTGCAACTTGGCTTGCTTCGCTACTTCTTTGGGATTTTCACCATAATATGGTAAAAATGATTCTTTTACTAATACAGTATCCATATTCACGTATTCTTGCTCTTGTAATGTTGTCATGATTAAATCATTTAAAGTTATCTACAATTAGTCTGTCTAAAATAATCAATTTTTTACATTTTTTGAGTGTTTTGAAAACATATTTTTCAAATACTTTTACTTGTAATGTTGTCATGAAGTATTTCATTTAGGGCTACTTACTATTAGTCTGACTGAAAAAGGTGATTTTTTACATTTTTGCGATGTTTTGAAAACATATTGTACATATTTTGTCATTATTACATATAATGTACGACAATCCATTTTGGTATAAATACTTAAAGAAATCTCCTTACACTCCACCCGACTACGTTTTTGGTGTTGTATGGACTTTTTTGTATACACTCATGGCTATCTCTCTTCTACTTGTATTACAAACTACTTCTTTTTTTAGCAAACCCGTTTTATTATTTATGACTCAAATGGTATTCAACCTTGCATGGAGTCCTTTGTTTTTTAAATACAAACTTATTCGTTTAGCTTTAGTTGACCTACTTTTACTTGTTGTTGTTTTAATATTTACTATTCGTGCGTTTTATAATATCAAACCCGTTGCTGCCTACCTTTTACTTCCCTATCTTGCATGGCTTGGTCTTGCCGGTTACCTTAACACATATATAGTTTTTAACAATTAACTCAGTAACCATTGCATTTTTTGTATTCATAATTACATCACTCTATTATAATTATGAATAATACTACAAATAAACTCTCTTTGCAACACCCCGATACTATTGATGATACACCCCCTCCTACACCTGTTTTTAATCCTACACTGCTTAACACCAAACACCTTTCTATTGATATTCAAACTTGGAATGACTTTAATGAAACCAACAATCAAATTCCTACCATGGATGTTTCACCCATCTATGCCAACAACCCACATTTAAAAAAGAAGGGTTCTAAAACTAATGATATTGTTCAAAAACAGACTATTAAAAGAGACCAAGAACCCAAACATGATAACAATGATTATACCGATGATTATACCGATGATAGAAGTTGTTTAATGAAAATGTTGATGTATCTTTTTGCTCCTGATTCTCCGTAATATTTCTTATTTATTTTTCATTGTATATTATATACTATGGCATCTCCTACTTATGAATCCGCTATTTACAAAATTAATTCCAGACAAAACGTCGCTACGCGACGATGCATGAGACAATGTATGACCGAATATAATTGTAAACTACTTCCCAAGGAATTGTCTTTTAAAGACTTGACCAAAATACTTATTAAAATGCAAAAAGTTTGTTTCAAGGATAAAAATCTACATAATGAAAATACCAAACGGATTATTGAATTGTTAAATTCTAAAAGTGAAAGAACATTCATGGTTGCCATTTCTTTAGGATTTTTACCCAATTCCAAAGGTATTATGGATTTTATTGACGGCGGAGCCGCTACCGTACAAAAAAGCAATTTAGAACTCTTACAATATCAACAACCTTGGATTAATGAAGTTTGCCGTGCTAAGATGAAAGATGTTTCTGGCAAATCACCTGTGTCTATCGTGATGGACTTGATTGAGCGATTTGTTACTGACTATCTTATGAAAACCTCCAAAAAAACCAATGGACTCTATTTATATGTTGAAAAAAAACCCGAACACGGGGGTGACCCACAATTTTTATTGAATTATTACAAAAAATATGGATTTTCTTTGATGTCTCATCAAGATGATGAATATTTTTATATGAACAAACCTATTACTAATAAATATCATTAACTAATTTTTTTATTTATTTTCCTATCTTTTTTGAGGGATAGTCGTGTAGCAAAGCTACACCACCGGATTGCCTGAAAGGCAATTGAGGAGAACCTTGATACTTATTTTTTATTTTTTATAAAAACACCCTTATTCCGTGTTTTTATATATTGCTATTTATATAAACATGAAATTATTATTTATACCCGTCAAAATTATTGGATTAATATTTGCTGTTTTATTGTTCTCTATTTTTGGAGCTATTAATGCAAAAATACTTGATTTTTTCTTCAATGATGACAAAGATGATGACAAAGAATATACTTCTACTCAAACTATTTTGTTTATTTTAAAATTAACTATTTGTGTTACTATTCTATGTTACTTTGGGCGAAATATTATTGAACGAATACCCTTTTTCTTAGAAAATGTTCAAGGTTTTGAATTTAAGCGTCTTAAAGAAGTTAAAGGCGGTTCCTTGTTGCTTTTCTTTTCTATCTTATTTTCATCAGCATATCACAAAGGTATTAACAAAATTAAATCATTAAAACTATAAATAGAGAACCTTGACCTTTATTTTTCATTTTTTATAAAAACACCCTTATTCCGTGTTTTTATATTTTCATTTTTTTATGATTTTTATATATATATGATATATAATTTTTTTTATTATTTGCATTTAGTTGCTTTATTAACGCTTATTTTTTCGCCTATTTTATTCCCTTTAGAATTATTAAAGAAAACCTTTGTTATTCCATTCATTCTTTACATTATTTGGTTAGTATTTGATGGGTGTCCTGGCAATAGATTTCACGAGGATAAAAATAACAAAAACCCCTGGTTTATAAAACATTTGTTACATACCTATGTTGATGAAAACATGACTAATAAGAAAATTCATGATATTACTGGATGTGTTTTTGTTGGTATTACTACTGCATCTGCCTACCGATTTTTAATTCAAAAATAAAAAATTGATATTATTTGAGAACATATTTATAATATTATCAAACTATTCATAATATTATTTAACTTTATTAACATGTCTACCAAAACTCAAATTCAAACTTTACAAACCATCTTAGCTACTAATGATGCTATGCCTATTTTGAAACGTTTGCCACAAGACCTACACCCTTATATTTTTCGGTTTCTTGCCGATGAAGTCAAAGTTCACTATTGGATGGATAAATACGATTGGAATGATATTTTACACGTTCTTGGAGAATATTATTATGGTCTTCATATTGTATTTGCTTATTTTCACTATATTAAAGATACCGATATTACTCCAGATATATTTCTACGCAATAATAATGCTTACTTGGAAAAAGATAAATACCGTGATGAACAAGGACACATTATTGGGGTGGAATGGAATTGGAATGACGATAATTGTGATTATGACATTATTTTTAACCAAATTGCAGATATGATTTACAACCTATATGCTCAACGCCGAGATATTAACGATTTATATAAACTTTTGGCACATTATATTACATTAGTGGATGATATTAATATTTTGGATGATTATTAATATTTTGGATGATTATTAATATTTTGGATGAATTTATACACACACCTATTTACATTTTTGGTTCTATATGCTCTGTCCAAAAGTATTGCCCGATAAATATATACCTTTTTATATCAAGAAGCTCAACAAAAAATACAGTATAATTTCTTTGTTATTATATATTTATGTATAACCGTTTACCCACCTTTGGTGAGTGGTTCAGCAAAGCTGAACGACCAAAAGAATTAATTATATATATTTACTCTTTTGATAGTACTTATCGTTATATTTACAATCAATGTATTCAAGAACTCCATTATATATGGAAACAACAATATCTTGAATTTATTTTATCACGCTCTCATTGCTGTTAACGTATTATTTCTAATATGATGAGTAATATTACTCCTACTATCACTGGTATTGTTGCCAATATATAGGATGTTTCATCTACTTCTTTATATCTACCATATCTTCTTGTACGACCGATACGCTCATCCCCATACCAACTATAATCTTCGTTATCTATTACTGGATTCATTTTTGTTATAACCCTTTATTTTTATATATGTTTATCAATTTTATATTGTCGACTCTAATTTAAATCTAATAAATCTACACATTCTACCGGATTATTCTTCTTTGTCAACTGTTCCGTCAAATAATCTATAGTTAAAATCTTTGATTGAATCTGGTTCTCTAACCTTGTTATTATTTGGCGTTGTTCATTCACCAGTTCTTTATTTTGTAACATTTCTACATAATGGTTTGCTTTATTTTGATTTAACATAACAAGCCATTTCTTATGCTTTTTTGTTTTTATATGTGTTGCAAATTTTGTTGTACTGTCGTAAGTTTTATCTGCTCTTGAACCACAAGAACATATTATACCGTGTCTTATTACTGGTACATTATCTATATAATTTCCATTGTCATCCACACTTGGTGTATATAAATCTGGTGTTAATGATACATCCATTATTTATTATTAGTTATTAGTTAGTACTTTTTATTTTTATATGTTTTCATCAATTTTATATTACCATTGGAGAACCTTACATATTATGTTATTTATTTTACATAATATCTATCAATATTGATGCTTTTTATCATTCTTTTTATTCTGTGCAAATAAATATAAACATTATGTGCTATAATATCTCACTATGCGTTCTTATCTTGTACCCGAAATTCATCAGCTTTTCTGCCGATTAAAATGCTTCAATACTGTCCATAAATCTAACCTATTCAATGTGTGCAGCTGCCACCCCGAATGTAAAAAATTAAACTACGACCCATGTATCAAGCCTAACAAGACCTACCAGGTATTATACAGCAGACGGAATTGTGACTGTCCTAACGATACCTGCAAATTTATCTATCCTTATAGTGATATTCACTCTAAGTAATTTAAGTATTTGAAAATACTTTTTCAAATCCTTCTTGTTCTCCAGTCCATACAAAAATGTAGAAAATTGATTTTTTTTGGAAGTTTTATTTTATTACATCAATCTTAACAATAATAACACGATATTATGTCAGTCATTGCCGAAACTTGTATTATACTTGGAGTATTTATACTCTTTATGGGATACCTTGGGGCCAAGCTATACTACGATTTTTAACAACACCTTACAAATACCTTACAAAAAGCCTGTGTGTCTATCGCTTTTTTGTTTTCTTCCCTTTTTTCGCGGACTTTTTCTTCTTCATGGTCTTTCTCTTCTTTCCTTTCCTTTTTTTTGTTCCTCCACGTCTAATACGTCTACTACGTGTGGGGGCAGACGGTGTTTGGGTTTGAACTGGTGGTGGAGTTCTATTTGGAGAACCTGGCGGAGTTTGATCTACATCTATTCTCTCGGGTTGTGATACATCTGATATGTTTAAATTACTCAAATCTAAGCTTCTTACAGACCCTGTTGGAGAATCTGGTGCATACTGTGGAGAACCTGGTGCATACGGTGGAGAACCTGGTGCATACGGTGGAGAACCTGGTGCATACGGTGGAGAATCGTAGTTATCCATAACTCTATTTACTACCTCTAATCTATCTTCTACACTACTTATTTGTCTACCTATACTACCACGTTCTGTTCTGTTTGATTCCGCACTAAATTGTTCATTCAACAATGCTAATGTATTTATCAACATATTTCGTTCAGTCGCAAATGAATTATAACTCATTTATATTATGTTTATATTTTTTCACTAATACTTTCTTTTGTCTCAATCAACATTGTGTACTATTTTTTTCATATAATATTATATAATGAACAAAATAAACATTTTACTATTCTCTGCTGTCATTTTGTTGACTCTTGATTTTATATATTTAAATTTGACAAAATCTGTTTTTCAAACACAAGTTTTTAAAATTCAACACGGCGTAATGAACGTTAAGTTAATTCCTGCGATTTTATGTTATTTCTTCTTGGTCATTGGATTGAATTATTTTATTTTACAATCACATAGAACTATTTTAGAAGCATTTTTGCTTGGTTTTATTATATATGGTGTTTTTGACTCCACTAATTTGGCTATATTTAAAAATTACGAGTGGAACGTTGCTATTATGGACACCGTATGGGGAGGCATTTTATTTGCATTAACTACTTGGATTATTTATACTTTTAATAACATGTAATTTATCAAACATTTTTGAGAACCTTACATATTATGTTATTTGATTTACATAATATGTTGCTGTTTTTATTGGTTTACTTGAAAAAAAACAGGGAGCAATGCAATACAGGGATTTTTATTTCTTTTTATTCAAAGACAATAATATAATCATTATTGTCTTCTTCAATGTTTTTTGTTCTTTTTTTATTTCTTTTCTTTTTTTCTTCTTTTGTTTCTCCTTCGCAAACTTCAGTTAAAGATGCAACGCATTCCTTATTTAATCCAATATCATAAAATTCATCTTTTTCTTTTTGACTCTTAAAAGATAAAACATACGATTTCATGGGATTAACAGTGAAGTAATAATCTGTATATGACTCCAATACGTCATCATTACCCTGTAGTTCGCATACAATATTACCATACATTTGTTCAAATTCATATTTATCAATCTCCATTTCTAGAACTGGATCTTGAATATCAGTAATTTTACTGTTGTTCATAACATCATTCCATGTGGAATAACCTTTAAGCTTAAACGTCTTCATATCGCCAATAATTATCTCTTAATGCTGTAATTATATTGTGTGATTCCTTAATTCTCATTATTAGTTTGTTGTATCCCTTACAATGTGTATAAAATTATCAATTTTCTACATATTTGCGTTGTTTTGAAAACATATTATTTCAAATACTTTTTACAATATATTGTTGATTTATTTAACGGCTATTATCTTTTGAGACCCCTGCACTGGTTTTTTTCGGGTACTGTTGCCCCCGCGAATCCCCGCGCCGTACGGTCGCACCATCCTCGCCGAATAAGTATTTGAATACCTCTCACCCGAGGTCTCCTCAAACCCCCTTTTTATAGTTATCGGGAAATGAGTGACATATCGGGAAATGAGTGGGATATCGACAAATGAGTTTACCCCAAATAAGTATTTGAATTACCTCCCCACAAAAACACAAAATAAAAACTATTCTTACTTTCCTATTTTTGGACATACCTTTCTTTGTCCATTTTTCAAAA
>Ga0181603_10000115_pt1 | contig 60796 bp, 65 predicted proteins | sample 041ome_13_FD_148633 | JGI IMG/M metagenome (GOLD analysis project Ga0181603, IMG submission 148633) | Coastal salt marsh microbial communities from the Groves Creek Marsh, Skidaway Island, Georgia - 041409US metaG (spades assembly) | ecosystem: Environmental > Aquatic > Marine > Intertidal zone...
TGCGCTTAACCTGTTCGCGTCAAATTGGCTTTTTCGTCGCTGAAATGTTACCATCTTCCAGTGCTCAGGGATGTACGTACGACTTGCCTGTTGGACTGGATATTTGAGACAAGGTGGTTTCAACTCCGTTCAGTTCTTCGACGGTTCACAGGGGCTGATCGGCGTGATTCGTTCCATCTAGTATCCCGGGTAGACGATGTCGAGCGCGCAAATTTGGTTGATAGCTTCCTTGAAGGTCGCGAAAGTCTTCACTGACTAAATCAGCGCCGGTCCACCTCCTATATACACAGCCAGAACTTCTTCGAGCTCTTCTCTTGCTACCCCGAGGCCGATGAGCGCTTTCATACGGAATGCGATGCAGGCCGAGCAGTGCTGGCTAATCCCAAGGGCTAGTGCTTACATCAATTCAGATTACTCAGACCGAATTTCTCATCAAGTGGATGGGCCCAGGAGCTGCTTGGCCATCCAGTCAATCACAAACTGCCTGGCAACTCGACCGCCGCGCCCGCCACGCCCAATCGCAAATCGGTTTGCCTCAATCGCCATAGTCTCGGAGAATTCGGGAAGGTCGAGATTTTGTCCTAATTCACGGTACCAGTGTTTGACAATTGTGATGTAAACCTCCTGAGAATAGGGGTAAAACGACAGCCAAAGACCGAAACGATCCGATAGAGAAACCCGTTCCTCAACCGCGTCGCCCTGATGAATTTCTCCATGAACAACGGTTGCCTGTTGATTATCGCTCATTGGCTCAGAGACCAAGTGTCTGCGGTTACTGGTGCAGACCACTAAAATATTGCTGCCAAACTCCTCCAGGGTGCCATCCAGAACAGTCTTCAGACCTGAGTATTCGCGCTCCCCATCTTCAAAGGTGAGGTCATCGCAATAGATCAAAAATTGAAACGGTTGTGACCTGACGTGTTCGACGATTGCGGGCAAATCGCCGAGGTGTGCTTTTTCGACTTCGACGATTCTTAGACCACGATCGTGATAGGCGCTGAGCGCGGCCCGCACCATCGACGATTTGCCCGTTCCGCGCGCCCCCCACAGAAGAGTTGCATTGGCTGGAAGGCCTTTAAGGAACAATTCAAGGTTGGCCTTGAATTGATTGGCCTGCTGGTCTACACCGATGAGACCGTCGAACGTTTGATCAAGTCGAGGCTTTAGAGCACGCAAATGACCCATATTGGCTCGATCATGGACCCAACGCGCGCACAGCGTTTCCTGCCATTGAATTTCGGGTGCGGGGGCTGGCAGTGTGTCGAGGAGGCGGTTCGCCAAAGTCAGTAGCGTTGAGCGTAAGTTTGTCATCATGGTTTCTTGATCAAAGTCCTTGTGTTTCGATGTGACAGTAGCCACATTCATACCGAACCAAGGAGTATACAATGATCGACCTCTATTACTGGCCGACCCCGAACGGCAATAAAATTACGATGATGTTAGAAGAGTGCGGGCTCGACTACACCATCCATCCGATCAATATAACTGCAGGCGACCAATTTCAACCGGAGTTTCTCAAGTTGTCCCCGAACAACCGGATGCCAGCGATTGTCGATCACGATCCCAACGACGGTGGTACTCCCATCGATCTGTTTGAATCCGGCGCTATTCTTCTTTATCTGGCCGAGAAAACGGGGCAGTTCTATCCAACAGATCTCAGAGAACGTTATTCGGTGTTGAAATGGTTGATGTGGCAAATGGGTGGTCTTGGACCAATGGCCGGTCAGAACCACCATTTCGGGCGCTTTGCGGCAGAGAAAATCCCCTATGCGATCGAGCGTTATCGATCAGAGACCGCCCGACTCTACGGGGTCTTAAATGAAGCGCTTGATGGCCGGTCCTTTATCACCGGCGATTACTCCATTGCTGATATGGCATGCTACCCATGGATTGCCCGGTATGAGTGGCAAGAGATGGATTTGGGCGAGTATCCAAATGTGCAGCGTTGGTATGAGCAAATCGCCGCACGTCCAGCGACACAGACGGCCTATGCCAAGGGTGAAGCGGTTCGCAATGCTTGATCTTGCGCAACTCCTGACGCATCTCGTGTTGAACAGTGCAGAGAAATCCGTACATTGGTAACCGAGATTAGTTCATAAGGGATAACAATGCGTTCATGGATATTCATCGCAGCTTTGATGGCTGCATCGGTACAAGCAGCTGACGAGAAGACCGCCTTAGAGAGGGGTGACTATGGCCCCTTGGATAAGGCACCAACAACCGCACTCTACGATTACCCGGTCCAAGTCAGCGAGCACGTTTTCAGTGCGATCGGTGCCACGCAACCGCCGACTTATGAGAATGCCGGGCACAACAACAATCTATCGTTTGTGATCGGATCTGAGGCCGTCTTGGTTGTGAACGGAGGATCGAATAATGCGTTAGCGCGAGCGCTACATGATGAGATTAAAAGCAGAACGAACCTCCCGGTCAAATATGTCATCAGCGAAAATGGGCAGGGCCATGCCGTCTACGGGAATCACTACTGGAAGTCTCAAGGAGCGACCTTAATTGGGCACGTTGATGCGCAGCATGAGATAGATGAGAAAGGATTTGGTGGACTGGCTCGGATGCGCGAGTACGCGAAAGAATTTGCGCAAGACACGGAGTTAGTCAATTTTGATGTGACCTTCGACGATCAATATGCACTTGATCTTGGAGGTCTAGCTGTGATCGCAAAGATCTATGGATCGGCGCATTCACCGGGTGATGTCAGCGTCTTGATCCCGGACGATCAAGTGGTTCTGGCAGGCGATATGGCGTTCCATGTGAGAATGCCGCCGATTTTCGACAACACCGACACCGCGCTGTGGATCGAGAGCTTCGATCTCTTTGCTGAGGAGGTTTCCGACTGGACCATTGTCCCAGGTCACGGTGGTCCTACCGACCTCGCGACGGTGACAGCTGGGACGAAAGATTATCTGGTGTTTTTGCGCGATCAAGTGCAACAGATTCTTGATGACGGTGGTTCGTTGGATGAGGCTTATCAAATTGACCAAACGGCCTACAAGCATTGGCACACATACGATGAACTTGCAGCCAGAAATGCTGGCCGCGTCTTTGAGCGAATGGAATTTGAATAACGCCTAAGGAGTCAAGAAGTGGGTGATCAGCGTTTTTAACGTGGTATCGCCCGGTTCTCCAAACTGTTTCTGCGCGCGTCCACCCAGCACCAACAGCATATCCTCGAGTTCGTTGCCGCTTTGGCGAACAAAATCAAACGATTGAATATCATTTCCGGTATATCGCTCCGGTCCTAAGATCACGCACAGCTTGGATTCAACTTTTGAGAGCGTCCGCCGCACGCGATAGCCATTGACGAAGACCCCTTCGTTGCGGTGACCGTGAACTTCGGTTTGCGTTGAGGGTGTGATGGCTGAAAAACTGACTGGCCGCCCGAGTTCCAATTGCATCACTCCGAGTGAGAAATCATCGATTCCGAGTGTAAAGTTGGCTTCTCCGGCAAGAAAGATGACCCAACTTTTGATCGATGACTTGATCACGTTGCTGTCCCATTCCGCCAGAACAGGGGCGTCTTTATAGGACATTGCCAATTTCTCACTGATGGCATCAGTGACGGCATCGAATTGTTTTCCAAGGAATTTCTTTCGGTCTTCCGGCCCCAATTCTTTGGCATGTGCTTCAATTTGAGCACGTAATAAGCGCTCGCTGTGTTTGTGAAGAATCGGAACTAGGAGTGAATTAGACGGGTGCATCGCTATAATCTTGGCTGTAAAGACAAAAGGATACCAGTTTGCACGAACTCCCCGATAGCCTGCCGAGCAATTTGATTTCGGTTTTAGCCTCGCCATCTCACCCAGGAAATATTGGTGCTGTAGCTCGCTCATTAAAAACGATGGGGTTGTCATCGTGTCGACTTGTGAGCCCCGATGACTACCCGTCGCCGATTGCTTCCGCGAGAGCGTCAGGTGCATTAGATATCCTGAATGGCGCTTCTCTGTATGAATCCTTTGATGATGCAATTGCTGATTGTCGGATTGTGGTGGGGACGTCAGCGCGATTGCGATCGCTGGCATATCCGCACGTGACACCGCGTCAGATTGCGCCACTGTTGATCGATGAAGCTGAAAAAGGGCGCGTTGCGATTTGTTATGGCCGCGAAGAATGCGGCTTATTGAACGAGCAGTTGGCGCGTTGTCACTACCACATCGAAATCCCTGCCAATCCGCAATATTCGAGTTTGAATCTTGGTTCAGCGGTGCAAGTGATGTCCTATGAATTGCGTCTCGCTTTTCTAGAACGTCAGGGCCGATCAGGGATTGAGTCGAAAGACAGCTGGCCGCCGACCTATGATCTTGAGCGCTTTGGTTGCGAGTCTTGGGACGAAGAACCAGCCACAGCCCGCGAAGTGGATGGTTTGATTGAACATTTTGAGCGAGCGACAGCGCACAGTGGATTTCTCGATCCGAAAAACCCGATGCTTGGTATGGCCCGCTTGCGAAGGTTATTCAATCGAGCACGGGTCGATCGTGTCGAAATTAATATTCTGCGTGGGATTTTGAATAGCATTGAAAAGATGGATCCTCCAACCAATCAACAGACTGTTCAGGAGAATTACGGTTTGACCAACGGAGAGCGGGATGATGTTTAAAGGGATGCAAGAGGATGTGCGTGCGGTATTTGATCGTGATCCAGCAGCCCGCCATTGGTTTGAAGTGATCACGACGAGCCCTGGGCTTCACGCGATTTGGATTCATCGAGTGTCTCACGTGCTCTGGTGCTGCGGCCTGAAATGGTTAGCTCGGTTTATCGCGCAAACGGCGCGATTTTTGACCGGCATCGAGATCCACCCCGGTGCAAAAATTGGTCGTCGATTTTTTATCGATCATGGGATGGGTGTTGTGATCGGAGAGACCGCTGAAATTGGTGATGATTGTACGCTCTATCATGGTGTGACGCTTGGTGGAACGACCTGGAACCCCGGTAAGAGACATCCGACACTGAAGGACCGTGTGGTGGTTGGGGCAGGAGCGAAAGTCCTCGGGCCGATTGATATTGGTGAGGGTGCGCGTATTGGTTCAAATGCGGTGGTGACACGACCCGTGCCGCCAGACGCCACAGCGATGGGTATTCCCGCGCGGTTTGTAACCAAAGATCAAGCGGATCCCGAGTTTGAAGTGGAAAAGCGTCGTCGCGAGATGCATGAAAAAGCAGGGTTTGATTTGTATGCCCTAGGTGAAGACGTGCCCGATCCGTTGGTTCGATCCATCCATGCCATTCTTGATCAACTGCATCATGTGGATCAGAAAATGCACACGATGGGTGTGCATTTGTGCCAGGTAAACCCGAAGTACTGTGATGAGGATTTACCCACACTGGATGAAAAAGAACTCATGGGCGAGTTGGGTGTGCCTGATGGGAAATCGGATCGATCTGCATGATGACGGCTTATTTTGATAATGCATCCACGACGCCGGTTGATCCGCGCGTGATGGAAAAAATGTCGACGTGTTTGGGGGCTGATGGAACCTTCGGAAACCCAGCATCGACAACGCATGGCTATGGTTGGTTGGCCTCCGAAGAAGTGGAGTGGGCCAGAGAGACTATTGCACAGACCATCGGTGCTGATCCGCGGGAGATGGTGTGGACCAGTGGCGCGACCGAATCCGATAACCTGGCGATTCGTGGTGTGGTTGAAGCGATGCGTCAGTCGACGGGCCGTTCAAAAATCATCACCATGGAAACCGAACATAAAGCCGTGTTGGACACGTGCGCGAACCTGCGTGATGTCGACGTGGTTTATCTCAAACCCGATGCTGATGGTGTCTTGAACCTCACTCGGTTGGCTGAGGTTTTAGACGGCAATACCTTGCTGGTGTCGGTCATGCTGGTCAATAACGAGACTGGGGTTGTGCAACCGATTCAGGAAATTGCTCGCTTGGCGCATCAGGCGGGTGCAGTCATGCATTCGGATCTGGCTCAATCGGTCGGCAAAATGGATTGGACGGTGGAGACACTGGGAATTGATTTGGGATCCTTGTCGGCGCATAAAATTCATGGCCCGAAAGGGGTTGGTGCGCTCTATGTGAAGCGCGGTGCTTGTCGGATTGCCGAGCAGCAGCATGGTGGACAGCATGAGCGTGGAATGCGCTCCGGGACGCTCCCGACGCACCAGTTGGTCGGAATGGCTGAGGCCTACCGAATCGCCAGTGAGGAGAGCGGCGTGGAAATCAAACGAATCAACGGGTATCGAAAGCGGATCGAGGCCGCGATTGAAGCGATTGGAGGGATTCGGATGAATGGCGCCCGCGGTGTTCCTCATATTGTGAATGTGACAATTGATGGTGTGGATGCTGAACGATTGATGGCCGCAATGCCCGAAGTGGCAGTGTCCACTGGGAGCGCCTGTAATTCGGCGACCCTCGAACCGTCTCATGTCCTTCAGTCCATGGGACTTTCTCGGCAAGAAGGATTATCCTCTCTGCGTATTAGCGTCGGTCGGATGACCACCGATGAGGAGATTGATCTCCTGGTGGATACGTTGAGCCACGCAGTTTCGCAATTAAGGAGTGCAGCATGAATTTGGTGGTAACCCCAGAAGCCGTCGACCATCTCAAGGCGGCTTTGGCGCGGAATACGGATGCAACCGCGATTCGGTTAGGTGTCAAGACATCGGGTTGCTCGGGCTATGCCTATGTGATCGATTATGCAAAAGCCCCGACAGAGGCGGATCAGTTGTTTGATGTGAATGGACTGACCATTGTGGTGGATCCGATTTCAGAGCCATTACTTGCCGGTACAACCGTGGATTTGAAGATCGAGGGAGTCAACCGCACGCTCCGCTTTGACAATCCCAATGTGGTTAGTGAATGCGGTTGTGGCGAGAGCTTTGCGGTTGGGGCCTCTGTTCCTCTATAATCCGCGCCCGGAATAGTCCGAACTCAGTTGTTAAGGAGAAGCCATCGTGGCAGTCGAACGTACCCTATCTATTATCAAGCCAGACGCTGTTGGCCAAAATGTGATTGGCCAAATTGCCAGTCGTTTTGAAGCGGCGGGATTGCAAATCGTCGCGATGAAAATGCTTCAGCTGGATGATGAGCTGGCTGGTGGGTTTTATGCAGAGCATAAGGAACGTCCATTTTATAAAGATTTGGTTGGATTTATGACCTCTGGCCCTGTGGTTGTGCAGGTTCTGGAAGGTGAAAATGCGATCGCGAAAAATCGTGAGCTGATGGGTGCCACCAACCCGAAGGAAGCAGCAGCTGGAACCATCCGTGCTGATTTTGCAGACAGTATTGATGCGAATGCCGTTCATGGATCAGACAGCCCTGAAAGTGCTGCGCGTGAAGTTGCTTATTTCTTTCAAGCGTCTGAAATCTGTTCGCGTTAAATGACAGAAACCTCGGTTGAGAAGGTCAATCTACTGGGATTGACCCTTCCAAAAATGGAAGCACTCTGTCTCTCAATCGGTGAGAAGAAGTTCCGTGGAGCACAGTTGGTGAAGTGGATTCATCAGCAGGGCGTCACGGACTTCGATCAAATGACCAATCTTTCCAAGTCGTTCCGAGACCAACTCAAGAGTATTGCCGAAGTGCGCCCTCCTCGGGTGACCTTTCAGGGAGACTCAACTGATGGAACTCGGAAATGGCTCATGGAAGTGGATGGTGGATCCAAAATTGAGACGGTCTATATCCCTGACGGTGACCGCGGAACCTTGTGCGTTTCCTCTCAGGTTGGTTGTTCCTTAGATTGTAGTTTTTGCTCGACGGGTAAACAGGGTTTTAATAAAAACTTAACGGCTGCAGAAATCATCGGACAGGTGTTTTTGGCCGCAAAGTCCTTCGGATTGCCTGTGAAAGATTCTCAAAAACGTTCTGTGACTAACGTCGTCATGATGGGGATGGGCGAACCACTGCTGAACTTTGAGCCGGTGGTGGATGCGATGGCATTGATGCTCGAAGATCAAGCCTATTGCTTGTCGAAACGTCGTGTGACCCTATCGACGTCAGGTGTTGTCCCGAATTTGAATGAGCTAGCTAAGGTCACTGATGTGGCGTTGGCGGTCTCGCTGCATGCGCCAAATGATGCGCTTCGCAATGAGCTTGTTCCGATTAACCGGAAGTATCCGATTGCGGTTCTGTTTGACAGTATTCGAAATTATTTGGACGGATTGAGTGACAATCGATCTGTGACCTTTGAGTACACCATGCTGAAGGGCGTGAATGATTCCGACGCGCTTGCGCATGAATTGTCCGCGCTCGCCAAGACGATCCGCTGTAAAATCAACCTCATTCCTTTCAATCCGTTTCCTGGGACTGATTACGAAGTGAGTTCACGGAATCGAATTTACGCGTTTCAGCGGATCTTGCTTGCGGATGGTCATATCGTCACTGTGCGTAAGACCCGTGGCGATGATATCGATGCTGCATGTGGGCAATTGGCCGGTCAGGTAGCCGATAAAACCAAACGGTCGGCGCGCTATATCCAATTACAGGATGTGACTGCTCAACTGGACCAGGTGCCCCATTGATTCGGGCGATGGTGGCTGGAGTCATCATCGCAACCAACGCACTTCTGACGGGATGTCAGATATTTCCGACACCAGCAGACGATACAATCTCACAACGAGTGCATCCGTTGTTGCAACTCGCTGATGCCCATATTGGGCGTGGTGATCTGACAGCAGCACTCCCTCTGATTATCCAAGCGGAACAGATCGCACCTGCTGCAACGATCGTTGCGTTAAAGCGTGCTGAGATTCTCGCGCGCCAGGGGGATCAGGATGAAGCTCAGCACATCTTTGGACGGTTGGACCGCCAAGAGCCCGAGGTGAGTCACGCCTACGCGCGTTTCTTACACGAGATCGGCCAACCAACGAGGGCGCTTGAAGTCCTTGCGGTGGCTTGTGCCGCGATTGATTACCCGCATCGTTTCGAGGCATTACAATTACGGACGCAATTATTGATCGCCAGCCATCGATTTCTCGAGGCAGGTCATGATCTCGATCAGTTATCTCGGATGAGAACGGGTGATTCATCGATTCAATTGGTCCGTGTCCAGATGTTGTTGAAATCAGGACAGGTGCGTGAAGCATTAGAGGTTTACCAGGCGATCAGTCGGCCAGCGAAAATAGGAAAGTTGGCTCAAGAAATCGAGAGAGACTTTCGTCAGTTAGCAAAGCGACTGAAGATCGTGGGACGAGACTTTGGTCCTTACGACTTCTGATGTATGATCTCAGCGTATTCATTTCAGATTGATCGTATGTCGATAGAAAATAATGATCCCGCTGTCGCTGACACGACCGCTTTACCAGGGTCTCTCCTGCGGAAAGCGCGTGAGGAGAAGGGGCTGACCATCGATGAGATGTCGGCGATCTCGAATCTGACCAAACAAGTGATCCGTGGCATTGAGGCTGATGATTATGAGCAGCTTGCTGGACTAAGTTTTGTTCGCGGATACCTCAAGCTTTACTCGAAAAAGCTTGGAGTTGATGAAGTAGAGATCCTTGACCTGTTTGATCGCTGGAAAGCAGAACAGAATGGTGAGCCTCGGCAGTACCTAAATGCGCCGCAAGGGATTTCAGAGCCATCTTCAGGTCCGAGTCAGAAAACCATCATTGCCGCCTCAATTGTGGTGATCGGCTTAATTTCAGCAGGTGGCGTGATTTCCTATTTGGAGTCGATAGATTCATCGCCTGAGGTAGCAGCTGTCATTGAGACGGAACAAGCACCGGCTTCGAATGAAACCGATGCGGCACTGAACCAGTCTCAAGAGCTTACCCCGTCGCAGGATTCGTCGATCGATGCGTCGATCAATCAAACCGTTGATGCTCAACCCTTGGCCACTGAAGCGGAACCATCCGCTCAGGCCACGGTGGTGCCTGAGACTCCTGCCTCGACGGCCGAAGAGGTCGTGAAACTGGCTGGATCCGCCACCCTGCAAACTGAGGCAGAGCCAGTGGTTGAGGCGCCAACGCCAACGCCAGATCCTGTGCCGGTTGAAAAGCCAAAGACTGTCGAGAAGCCAAAGACTGTCGAGAAACCGAAGCCTGCCGAAAAACCCAAAGTCGCTGAAACACAAGCACCAGCGCCTGCGGTGGCTGAGCCAGTTGAAGAAGCAATCCAGCAACCAGTGGTGATTTCTTCGTCGAACTTAAGCCAGGGTGGGCGTGTGATCGCAGAAGCCAGTGGCCTTGCGCCTGCACCAAGTACCCCGGTACAAACAACTCAGGTCAGTCCAGGTCAGGATGATGGGTTGCGCGTGTTATCGGAAACGCGGACTGGTCCATCAGCAGATCAATTAGCGATGGGTGCTCAGGGTCGTTTGGAGATCGATTTTTCAGGTGAATCTTGGGTGGAAATTCGCGATGCGCGTGGACGTTTGATCTTGGCCGATCTCATGAGTCCTGAGCAAGGCGTCGAACTGGATACCTTCGGCCCAGTTGAGATCCTGGTTGGGGCTGTGAGTGTCAGCACCGTTGTGTTCAATGGAGAGACTCAGGATTTGAAACGAAAGGCCTATCAAGACGTGGCTCGGATTACTCTGGGAGCTGAGCCGAATTGATCGAATCTCCGATTCAGCGTCGTCGTTCCCGACAAATACAGGTGGGTTCGGTCCCGATCGGTGGTGACGCGCCGATCGCTGTGCAGTCGATGACCAATACCAACACCTGTGATGTTGCCGCGACCGTCGTACAAATCGAAGCGATTGTTGACGCTGGAGCTGATTTAGTCAGAGTGTCGGTGCCCACCATGGAGGCTGCCGATGCCTTTGGCAAAATCCGAGAGCAGGTGACTGTTCCGCTGGTTGCGGATATTCATTTTGACCACAAGATCGCCTTAAAAGTGATTGAGTTGGGCGTGGATTGCCTGCGGATTAATCCAGGGAACATCGGCCGCGAGGATCGCGTTCGAGCTGTGGTCTCATCCTGTCGCGATCACGGTGTCCCGATTCGGATTGGTGTGAATGCCGGTTCGCTCGAGAAAGAGTTACAAAAAAAGTACGGGGAACCAACACCAGATGCCCTAGTTGAATCGGCAATGCGGCATATCGATATTTTAGATCGTTTGGATTTCACAGAGTTTAAAGTCAGCCTCAAAGCCAGTGAGATTTTTATGACAGTGGCTGCGTATCGAAACATTGCGAGTCAGATCGAACAGCCATTGCATCTCGGCATCACCGAAGCTGGTGGCCTGAGAAGTGGAACAGTGAAATCCGCAGCCGGTCTCGGCATGCTATTGATGGATGGTATTGGTGACACGCTCCGCATCTCGTTGGCTGCCGATCCGGTTGAGGAAGTGAAGGTGGGTTTTGATCTTCTGCGATCACTTCGTCTGAGATCCAGAGGGATTAATTTTATCGCTTGTCCCAGTTGCTCTCGGCAAACCTTTGACGTGATTGGAACCATGAATCAGTTAGAGGCGCGTCTTGAAGACGTCAAAACCGCTCTGAACGTGGCTGTCATTGGATGCGTTGTCAACGGGCCAGGCGAGGCGAAGGAAGCAGATCTTGGCTTTACAGGCGGTAACCCAGAGAGCCTCGCTTTATTTATCGATGGTAAGCCTGCGGCGCGGTTGCCGGGTTCTGACTTTTTGGATGAACTCGAATCCATGATTCGGAAACAAGCGAAAATCAAGGAAGACGAACGCGCAGAATTAATTGCGCATTCAGCGGATACACACTAATGGCGATTCAATCAGTACGGGGAATGCCTGACATTCTCCCCGAGCAAGCTGGCGCATGGCGCTATCTTGAACAGACAGCGCAGCGTATTTTCAATGCTTATGGTCTGACCCAAATCCGAACTCCCATCGTTGAAGACACGGCACTTTTCGCACGATCAATCGGGGACGTGACCGATATTGTTGAAAAGGAAATGTATACCTTTGACGATCGCTCTGGAGACAGTCTGACCCTTCGGCCGGAGTTAACCGCTGGCGTGGTGCGCGCGGCCATCGAACATGGCTTGTTGCACAATCAAACCCAACGTCTTTGGTATCAGGGCCCGGCCTTTCGTTACGAGCGACCCCAAAAAGGCCGTTATCGTCAGTTTCATCAGATCGGTGTCGAGTGCTTTGGGATTGCCGATGCTCGCATGGATGTTGATTTGCTTGAGATGACCGATCAGTTATGGACGACGCTCGGGATTCGCTCTGCCGTGACACTCGAGATCAATTCGATTGGATCGCCTGAGGTAAGGAGTGCCTATCGATCGGCGCTGGTGGATTTTCTCGCCTCCGTTCGAGACCAATTGGACCCTGATAGCCAGGCACGGCTCGAGCGCAGCCCGCTGCGGATCTTGGACTCGAAAAATGCGTCGACGCAGACCTTGTTGGCAGATGCGCCTTCATTAATTGACTATTTGACGGACGATGATCGACAGCATTTTGAGCTCTTTAAAGAGGGTCTCAGCGAGGCAAAGATTGATTTCGTCATCAATCCGCGTTTGGTCCGAGGACTCGATTATTATGGTAGGACTGTTTTTGAATGGACCACCCAAGCGCTTGGTGCGCAGGGCACCATTTGTGGTGGAGGTCGATACGATGGACTCGTCGAACACTTGGGCGGACGAGCAACACCCGGTGTGGGCTTTGCGCTTGGTATGGAGCGCGTGGTGTTGTTAATGGAGGCGCTTCAGGTGATTCCAGATATTTATCAAACCCAAGCCGATGTATATTTAATGCCGCAACACCCCCATTGCGAATCGGCCATCCGAGAATTGGCTCGCGCATTGCGAACACACTTTCCAGAACTCCGGGTCATGACTCATATCGGAGGTGGGAGTTTGAAAAGCCAATTGAAAAAAGCGGATCGATCAGGTGCAGAGATTGGCTTGATCATTGGAGAAGCCGAGCTCGATCATCGACAGGTGGTTTTTAAACCCCTTCGCGGGGGTGAACAGGAAACACTCGCAGAAGCCGAGGTATTCAACCGAATTTCAGAATTAAAGGATACATCATGGATTACTTAAAGACCGATGAAGAACAGGGTGAAGCTCTCAAACGTTGGCTGGCGCAAAATGGTCTTGGGCTATTGATTGCGATCGCCGTTGGAGTTGGATCTGTTCTCGGATATCAGCAATGGCAGGATTATCAACTGAACCAACAATCTGATGCTGCCGGCCGTTATCAGGAACTCATTGAGTTATCAGCGGTCAATTTCGCAGAGGCTGAGACAGATGCGGATTACGACCGATTATTGAGTGTTGCTGATGGATTACGTCAAGCACATGATGGAAGTAATTACGCCGCGCTAGGTGCTGGGATTGTTGCGGCACAAGCGGTCGAACGCGGTGATTTTGATTTGGCTGTCAGCCAACTGACGTTTGCAGAATCTCAATTGGAATTGCCTGAGTTGAAGGCCATGGCGTCACTGCGCTTGGCTCGACTGGAGTTAGAGCTCGGCCAGGGTGATTCGGCGCTCGATCGAGTTCGCTCGATGTCATCTGAATTTTTTCAAGGCTCGCGTAGTGAGCTCGAAGGCGACATTTTGGTGACCATGGAGAAGCCCTTAGAAGCACGTGAGGCCTATCTCAAGGCTCAATCGTCGCTCACCAAGGCTGGCCTGAATACGGCTGTGGTTGATCTGAAATTATCCGCCTTACCTGAGGATTCCTGATGCGTCGTAGTCTCTGTTTGGGTGTGTGTATTGCGCTAATTGGTTGCTCGAGTGCCCCGGAAAAACCAGATCCAACACCGCTTGAGCGGATTACGGAAGTGATCGAGCTCGATGATGTGGAGTCGATCGGATTAGGCGGTGGTGATCAGACGGGATTAAGTCCTGCGTCGAGCGATGGTGCGATTGCAGCAGCATCGGCTACAGGTGAGGTCTATCTGTTGGACCAACAACTGAATGAGCTCTGGAATGTCGACCTTGACCAAACCATCGTCGGCGGCGTGGGTGCTAACGCGACGGCAGTCTATGTGGTCACCACCGACGCGAAGTTGGTGGCATTGTCACGCGACAATGGTTCAACACTCTTTGAAGTCGCGCTTCCGAGTAGCTCAACCGTGCCACCGCTTGCGACAGAGACTTTGGTATTTGTGAAAACACAGATTGGCCGGTTGCTTGCCATTGATGTGATCACCGGTGAGATCGTCTGGCTTGAAGAAGCACAAGAATCTGGCGTCGGTATCCGTGGGGGTGCACCCATGACGCTGGCTGGCGATGTGTTGTTCGTGCTCTGGGAATCAGGTCGCATTATCGCGTATCAAAGGGATACGGGTCGTATTCTCTGGGAACGGCAAGTCGCGGTGTCGCGCGGTCGTAGTCCTTTGGAGCGGATCGTTGATTCGAAAGGAGCACCATCCGTTCGCAATAATCAGGTCGCAACAGCGACACGCAACGGTCAGGTCAGCCTTCTTGATGCGCGATCTGGGCAGGTGATTTGGAGTTTGGATGCTGATGCCTATCCGGGTGTGTTGCTGGCGTTTAACGCGGTGACTGTTGTTGAAACTGATGGGACGATTTCTGCTTACAGTGCGCAATCAGGGGAGTCTCTCTGGACCAATAAAGCGCTCAAGTATCGCGAGTTAAGCCCCCCAGTGGTGATTGCAGATGCCATTGGTGTGGTTGATTTGGAGGGTGAGTTGCATCTTCTTGATCCAACGAATGGTGCATTGATTGGTCGGCTTGATGTGGGTGGCGACAAAGGCAAAGTGGCTCCTGTCGCAACAGAGACTGGCGTTTTGATTCAGCTTCTAGACGGGCGATTGAGCCTGGTGGAAGTGGTGCGTTGAACACACCCGTCCTCGCGCTAGTTGGACGCCCCAATGTTGGAAAATCGACCTTATTCAATCGCTTGACGCGAAGTCGTGATGCCTTAGTTGCCGATTTTGCGGGTTTGACTCGTGACCGGAAATACGGGCGCGCGCTGTTATCAGGACATCCATTTCTCGTGATTGATACTGGTGGGTTAACCGGTGGCGAAGCGGGAATTGATGCGGCTATGGCCGAGCAATCGCGCGCAGCAATTGATGAGGCTGATGCGGTTCTGTTCATGGTCGATGCGACCAGTGGTGTGTCGGCGTCGGATGATACGGTCGCTAACATGCTGCGTCGTACCGATAAGCCGGTGTGGTTGGTCGCCAATAAAATCGATGGCCAGAATTCAGACATCGCCTTGTCTGATTTTTACGGGTTTGGCTTTGGTGAACCTCAGCCGATCGCAGCCTCGCATGGTCGTGGCGTCAGTGCTTTGTGTGATGAAATCCTTGAGCACTTCGGCTTATTGGATGTCGAGCCCTCAGACACCAACGAAGAACGAAAGGATGCTCCCGGAATCCGGATCGGTGTCGTCGGTCGGCCAAATGTTGGGAAGTCAACACTGGTGAACCGGATGCTTGGCGAAGACCGCGTTGTGGTTTTTGACCTTCCGGGGACCACTCGAGATTCGATTTACATCCCGTTTGAGCGACATGATGAGACCTACACGCTGATTGATACCGCAGGGGTGCGTCGTCGAGGACGTGTCAGTGAGACAGTTGAGAAATTCTCGATTGTGAAAACCCTACAGGCGATTGAAGATTCACATGTGGTGATCTTGGTGGTTGATGCGCAAGAGGGCCTGGTAGAACAGGATTTGCACCTGATGGGGACCGTGGTTGATTCCGGACGCGCATTGGTGGTTGCTGTGAATAAATGGGACCATTTAGAACCTGAGGTGCGGGAGAAGATTCGTGAGACACTACGGCGTCGTTTGAATTTTATTCCTTGGGCAAGAATTCATTATATCTCAGCATTACATGGCACCGGAGTGGGCGACCTGTATGGCTCGATTCGTCAGGCCTACGATGCTGCCGTTACAAAATTCTCTACCAACGTATTAACTCGAATTCTTGAGGACGCGGTGGCCGATCATCAGCCGCCATTGGTTCGCGGTCGTCGGATTAAATTGCGTTACGCACACCAAGGTGGCATGAATCCCCCAAGGATCATTATTCACGGTAATCAGACCAAAGATGTGCCGGAAGCCTATCGTCGCTATCTCGAAAATATTTATCGGAAAGTGCTGAACATTACCGGTTCACCAGTGAAAATTGAGTTTAAATCTGGCGAAAATCCCTTTGCTGGCCGAAAAAACAAACTGACCGAACGGCAAATGCAGAGAAAGCGTCGTTTAATGAAATTTGTGAAGCAAAAGAAATAGCTAAGTGCGTTGCCAGCGGTCATCAAATAATCCGCTGGTGACTGCATTGACCACACCAACTCCGCCATCGGAGCGTCTTGCGCTCGCGAAAGCGACGATGTCAGGGTTATTTTTGAGCCAGCGATTGACGTAGGCTTTAAGTAACGGGCGTCCGTCCTTGCTGTGTCGACCAACGCCGTGCGTAATTCGGATGTGTGTCAGACGACGTTCTCTGATCGTCTGGAACAGCGCGGTGATTGCATGGGCTGCTTCATCGACTGTGTACCCATGAAGATCGATTGCATACTGTGCTGGGAATGGAACTTCATCAAGTAAGCCAAGCACGCGTCGATCAATTTCGTAGGCGACATATTCCAACGGCTTCATCGGATCGATCAGGGGTGGTTCTTCCGTCGACAAGCCATGATGCGCTTGGGTGGCTACTGAGTCTTCAGCCCGTGCTCGAGCGAACTCAATCTCTTCTTGAGACCGAACTTTCTTCGGGCGAACGCGTGTTTCGCGCCTCAAGGGTTGCACGCCTGTTTCTGTCATTAATGATTTAAACGAATCTTCAGCCATGCACTCACCATAGGATGAAATGGCCAACTTTCAAAGTCTGCTTGCTCTGAGCACGTCATCTGTCTAGTCTTCCGCCATGACTGAACTGCACTCAATCCGTGATTTTCTTCGCTTTGCACTGTCTGAATTTGGACGGCACCCGATTGAATTAGGACATGGCACAGACTCGCTGTGGGACGAAGCGCTTGCGCTGGTGTTCGGTGCTGTGTCACTACCGCCTGATGGGGATGAGCGTTTATTGGATTCTGTGCTCACGCATGACGAACGTCAGCTATTATTAGAACTGATCAAACGGCGCGTGAATGAGCGTGTTCCAGTTCCTTATTTGACGAAGAAAGCCTGGTATGCGGGGCTACCTTTTGTGGTCGATGAACGCGTACTGATCCCAAGAAGCCCCATTTTTGAACTCATCGAAGTGGATTGTAAACCTTGGTTCCGTGCGCCGCTCGATCGCCCTGTTCGGTTCTTGGACTTGTGTACTGGATCGGGTTGCTTGGGAATTACCCTGGCACTCAGTGTTGCTGAGAGTACCGGTGTGTTGGCTGATCTTGAGGCAGGTGCGTGTGAGGTTGCTCAGGAAAATGTTGAATTCCATCAGGTCGGTGATCGAGTGGAGGTGATTCAGTCAGATGGGTTTAATGAGCTCTTTGATGAACGCTTCGATCTGATCATCTGCAATCCCCCTTATGTCGATGCTGAAGACATGGCGGAGCTGCCTCCTGAGTACCAAAAAGAACCTGTTGTTGCACTCGCATCGGGGGAGGATGGGCTCGATTTGGTCAGGCGTTTGTTGGGCCAGGCAGCTGATTGGCTGTCTGACGAGGGGATCATGATTCTCGAAGTGGGGAATACTTGGGGCCTGCTGGATCGAGAGGTCGTCGCTCGCACGGGTGAGCCTTTGCAGTGGTGTCAATTTGAATTTGGCGGCCATGGTGTGTGCGTGCTCTCAAAGCGGGAGCTGAACGCGCTATACTCGGCGTTTTAATCGGAATTTGTTATGAGCGGTAATACCTTCGGAACCTTGTTTACGGTCACAACAGCTGGTGAGAGTCATGGGCCAGGCTTGGTCGCTGTCGTTGATGGATGTCCGCCACAGATTCCATTGTCGGTTGAGGATATTCAGGTTGACTTGGATCGTCGAAAGCCAGGCCAGAGTAAGCACACCACTCAACGTCGTGAAGCCGACGAAGTCGAGATTTTATCTGGCGTGTTTGAAGGGATGACAACCGGAACACCCATTGCGCTGCTGATCCGAAACACCGATCAACGGTCCAAAGATTACGGCAATATCAAAGATGTGTTTCGTCCTGCGCACGCGGACTACACGTACGAGCATAAATATGGGATTCGGGATTATCGCGGCGGCGGTCGAAGTTCAGCCAGGGAAACAGCTATGCGAGTGGCGGCTGGTGCCATTGCGAAGAAAGTGCTGGGGCATTTGTTTTCTGTCAAAGTCAGAGGCTGTCTGACGCAGTTGGGTCCAATCTCATGTGAGATGAAAGATTGGTCCATAGTGGATGCCAATCCGTTTTTCAGCCCAGATCCCGATCGGCTTGATGAGCTTGATGCCTACATGAATCAACTGCGCCGCGATGAGGATTCTATTGGTGCCCGCTTAACGGTTGTGGCCGAAGGATTGCCTCCGGGGTGGGGTGAGCCAGTCTTTGATCGGTTGGATGCCGACGTTGCGCATGCGTTGATGTCGATTAACGCCGTCAAAGGGGTGGAAATTGGTGAGGGCATGGCCGTCGTCAATCGCCGAGGGTCAGAGCACCGTGATGTGATGACACCTGATGGTTTCTTGACCAATCATGCCGGGGGTGTCTTGGGTGGCATCAGTACCGGTCAACCACTCGTGGCGCATCTTGCGCTCAAACCCACCAGTTCGATTACAACACCCGGGCAAACGATCAACAAGCAGGGCGAGGTGACTGATGTGATTACCAAAGGACGCCACGATCCTTGTGTCGGAATTCGGGCCACGCCCATTGCTGAGGCGATGGTTGCTCTGGTTCTTCTCGATCACGCGCTTCGACATCGCGGACAAAATGGCCATGTGGTTACTGACTCGCCGGTGATTCCTGGGCTTGCTTCCACGTGACCACAGCCGTGCCGAGTGCCAGACTCGGTGGTCTGTACGGTCTTTACTTTGCAGTTGTTGCCTTAAGTATTGGTTGGTTCGGTCCGTTTTTTGATTCACTTGGCTTTAGTGCGCCGCAAATCGGCCTAGCCATCGGTGTTCTCACCGGATCAAAAATTATCGCTCCCTATTTGTGGGGGACGTTGGGGGATCTGCTTCCGAATCGATTGCGAGTCGTCCAGATCGGGATCATGGGGGCAACGTTGGCTGCCAGTCTTTTACTGATCGATGTCGATTTCATTGGGCTTTGCTTGGTATTGCTGCTGTTTGGCTTGTTCTGGAACGCCATTATCGCCCAGTTGGACACCTTGACGCTTGAGTATCTGACAACCGAGCACCATCGGTATTCCTCGATCCGAGTGTGGGGATCTATTGGATTTATTGTGATGATGCTGGGCTCTGGTTGGCTGTTTTCTGACGTCGACTATGCCGTTCTTCCCTGGCTGATCATCATCGGGTTATTGGTGTCGGCAATGATTTCGTTCGGGCTTCCTGCGCGCCCTGAGACTCATCTGACCTCGGCGGATCACACCGGCATTGGTGACCGGTTAAGACATCTACCAGTACTTCTGTTCTTTGCTGTGGCTGCGGTTAATCAACTGACTCATGGGCCTTTGAATGTATTTTTTACACTCTATGTTCAAGCGCACGGGTATACCGCTTTTGAAGCAGGTCAGTTGTGGGCGCTTGGTGTATTTGCTGAAGTCGTTTTGTTCTTTGTGTTGCCACAATTTATTCGATCGATGGATTTACGCGTGTTATTAACGGTTTCTCTCGTGTTGGGATCTCTTCGCTGGATTTTGATTGGTGCGTATCCAGATTTGCCATGGCTGTTGATTGGTTTGCAGTTGTTGCATGCCTTTACATTCGGCGCGATTCATTCGGTCAGTATTGAATTTATCAGGCGATGGTTTCCTGGCAAGTTGTCAGGACGCGGTATGGCGCTGTACAGCGGATTTGTTTTTGGCCTAGGTGGATCCTTAGGAGCCATGCTTTCCGGACTGCTCTGGGAGTCGTTCGGCGGGAGTCTGACCTTCATGCTGTCAGGCCTGGTGACAGGAATGGCAGCGATGATCGCTTGGTTTGGCCTCAAAAAAGCAAACTTGGGCGTGCAATCCAGTTAGGCGAGTCTTTGGTCTGGTTGGATTTCTGATAAACTGTTGGGCTGATTTTTCAAGGAGATTGAAATGGCCGGTCGCACCTTATACGACAAGCTGTGGGATAGTCATCTCGTGACACAACGGGATGATGGAAGTGCGTTGATTTATATCGATCGTCACCTGTTGCACGAAGTCACCTCGCCTCAGGCATTTGAGGGCCTGTCGCTGGCCGGACGTACCCCTTGGAGGTTGGCGGCGAATCTCGCGACTGTCGACCATAATGTGCCAACCGAAAATCAGGCGGCAGGGGTCTCTGCGATCGAAGATCCGACCAGCCGGCTGCAGATTGAAACGCTCGATGAGAACTGCGATGCATTTCAAATCACGCAATTCAAAATGGGTGATTTGCGTGCAGGAATTGTGCATGTGATTGGTCCCGAGCAGGGAGCGACGTTACCGGGTATGACGGTGGTCTGTGGCGACAGCCACACTGCGACGCATGGCGCCTTTGGTGCGTTGGCTCATGGCATTGGGACCAGTGAAGTTGAGCATGTCCTCGCAACCCAGTGTCTGGTGGCGAAAAAGATGAAAAACATGCGCATCACAATCACCGGTCCTTTGGGGTTTGGTGTGACAGCCAAGGACGTGATTCTTGCCGTGATTGGGCAGATCGGGACCGCCGGCGGGACCGGATGTGCGATTGAGTTCGCGGGCGAAGGGATTGAGTCGTTGTCGGTGGAAGGTCGGATGACTGTCTGTAACATGGCGATTGAGGCGGGAGCGCGCGTTGGATTGGTGGCCGTTGATCAGAAAACTATCGACTACGTGAAGGGCCGACCTTACGCTCCGAGTGGTCAAGACTGGGATTTGGCGGTAGCCGCTTGGGCTGATCTTCAGAGTGATGCCGATGCGGTTTTCGACCATGAAGTGACAGTTGATGGCACAGTGATTGAACCTCAGGTTTCTTGGGGAACCAATCCTGAGATGGTGACAGGTGTATCCGGACATGTGCCCGATCCCCAAATGATTGATGATCCGATTCATCGTGGGGCGATCGAGCGTGCATTGAAATATATGGGTTTGAAAGCGAATCAGTCGATTGATTCGATCCGTCTTGATCGCGTGTTCATCGGATCATGCACTAATTCTCGGATTGAAGATCTGCGCGAGGCTGCCAAAGTGGTTGATGGGAAGCGAGTCGCTGACTCAGTCATCCAGGCGATGGTTGTTCCAGGCTCTGGTTTGGTCAAAGAACAAGCCGAAAGCGAGGGTTTGGATGTGATTTTCCGCGAGGCTGGATTTGAATGGCGTGATCCGGGATGTTCTATGTGTCTTGCAATGAATGCCGACCGATTGGGGCCTGGAGAACATTGCGCGTCCACATCGAACCGTAATTTCGAAGGCCGTCAGGGCGCCGGAGGGCGGACGCATCTTGTCAGTCCTGCAATGGCTGCTGCGGCTGCTGTTGCGGGTCATTTCGTTGATGTCAGAGAGTGGTTGTAAGGGGCGCATGATGCAGCAGTTTGTTCAAGAAACCGGTTTGGTTGTGCCGTTGGATCGTTCCAATATCGACACCGATCAGATCATCCCTAAGCAGTATTTAAAGTCCATTCAACGAACAGGCTTTGGGATTAATCTGTTTGATGACTGGCGTTATCTCGATCCAGGCGAGCCGGGAATGGATCACTCTACTCGTCGGATCAATCCCGATTTTGTGTTGAATGATGCGCGTTATGCTGGAGCAACGATGCTACTTGCGCGTGATAATTTCGGATGTGGTTCGAGTCGAGAACATGCGCCTTGGGCCATTCTCGAGTACGGATTTAAGGCTGTCATTGCGCCATCATTTGCGGATATCTTTTTCAATAACAGTTTCAAGAACGGCTTATTACCGGTGGTCTTAACGGAGGCTGAAGTCGATACCTTATTCGATTTGGCAGGCACAGAAACGCCGATTACGCTGACTGTGGATCTTCAATCTCAACAGGTAACCGGACCCGAGGGGTTCAGCGCTTCGTTTGCGATCGATCCATTCCGGAAAACCTGCTTGCTTGAGGGTTTGGATGAGATTGGTTTGTCGTTGAAGGATGCCGATGCGATTCGTGCTTATGAAGCACGTCGTCGCGGCGAAGCACCCTGGTTATTGAGAGATTAAGGACTGAGAATGCCGAATATTGTTTTACTGTCAGGTGATGGGATCGGTCCTGAAATCATGGCTGAGGCGAGTCGTGTGTTGGACCGCGTCAATGTCCAGTTTTCGTTGGGACTGAACACTGAGCATTGCCTGATTGGTGGCGCGGCCATTGATGCCACCGGTGAACCCCTGCCAGATGAGACCCTGGCCAAGGCCAAGCAATCGGATGCCGTCCTCTTGGGCGCTGTTGGTGGGCCAAAATGGGATGCATTACCGATGGACAAGCGGCCTGAAAAAGGGCTATTGAAAATTCGGGCTGGTATGGATCTATTCGCCAACTTAAGACCCGCCTTGCTCTATCCCGAGCTCGCCTCGGCGTCGACCTTAAAAGAAGAGGTTGTGAGTGGACTGGATCTGTTGATTGTCCGTGAGTTGATCGGTGGGATTTATTTCGGTGAGCCGCGCGGAATTGAGGGTGAGCCCGGTCAACGTGTTGGATTTAATACCGATCGCTATTCAGAACCTGAAATAGAGCGCATTGGGCGGATCGCGTTTGATGCAGCCATGGCTCGCAACAAGAAACTGTGTTCAGTGGATAAGGCGAATGTCCTTGAGGTGACTGTTTTGTGGCGCGAAGTCATGGAGCGTTTAAGTCACGAGTATCCCGATGTGGAGTTGTCGCACATGTACGTCGATAATGCTGCCATGCAGTTAGTCCGAGCGCCGAAACAATTTGATGTGATGGTCACCGGGAATCTCTTTGGTGATATTTTGTCCGATGCTGCAGCGATGCTGACAGGGTCAATCGGAATGCTCCCCTCGGCGTCGTTGAATAGTGACAAGCAAGGGCTTTATGAGCCATGTCACGGTTCGGCTCCAGATATTGCAAGGCAAGACCTGGCGAACCCACTAGCAACGATTTTGTCTGTGTCGATGATGCTTCTGCACTCTCTGAATGCTCCAAAAGCAGCCGCTTCGATTGAGGCGGCTGTCAAACAGGTATTGGCTTCTGGATTGCGGACACAAGACATCGCGACCGGAGCGCCGGGTGAGCGGATTGTTGGGTGTCGAGCGATGGGCGAAGCTGTGCTGAAGGCTCTGAATTAAGGAATGATGATGCGAGTTGGATTTGTTGGATGGCGCGGCATGGTTGGATCGGTCTTGATGGATCGTCTGCGTGCTGATGATGGTTTTTCTGGAATCGAGTCGGTTTTCTTTTCTACCTCACAGGTGGGACAAGAGGCTCCAGCAGAAGCGACCGAGACTCAGCTTCAGGATGCGATGTCGATTGCGGCCTTGGCCAGTTGTGATGTGATCGTTACCTGCCAGGGTGGTGATTACACCAAGGCAGTTTATGGAGATTTACGCGGATCCGGCTGGAATGGTTACTGGATTGACGCTGCCTCTGCGCTGCGAATGGAATCGGAAAGTGTGATTGTGCTGGATCCCGTCAATCGCGATGTGATTGATCAGGCGCTCTCTTCCGGACAGAAAGACTTCATCGGGGGTAACTGTACGGTAAGTTTAATGTTGATGGCCGTTGGCAGTTTGATCCGACAGGGTTGGGTCGACTGGATCACAGCGATGACGTATCAAGCAGCCAGTGGTGCCGGTGCGAACAATATGCGTGAGCTATTATCACAAATGGGTTATCTGGAATCACAAGTTGCCCGTGAGCTCGCCACACCATCCTCTGCGATTTTAGATATTGATCGTCAGGTCACCGAGGCGTTGCGCTCCGATGGGATGCCAACTGATTATTTTGGTTATCCGTTGGCTGGAAGCTTGTTGCCTTGGATTGACACCAAGCTTGACAATGGCCAGAGCCGTGAAGAATGGAAAGCGATGGCTGAGTGCAACAAGATTTTGCGCACTGAGGCGAACCCAATACCAATCGACGGTACGTGTGTGCGGATTGGTGCGATGCGTTGCCACAGTCAAGCGCTCACCATTAAATTGAACCGAGATGTGCCAATCGATGAAATCCATGATGTGCTCGCTAACGGAACAGACTGGACCGATCTGATCCCCAATGAGCGTGACGATTCCATGGCACGGTTGACCCCGGCTGCCGTGACGGGAACCTTGCGGATTCCCGTTGGCCGCGTCCGTAAGATGAATTTAGGCCCTGAGTTTTTGAACGCGTTCACCGTTGGTGACCAGTTGCTTTGGGGCGCGGCTGAGCCGTTGAAGCGGATGTTGACGATCCTCCGGGATCATCAGTGATCGAACTCGCGATCACCGGAGCAGGGTCCGGTCTGTGTGATTCGGTACTTGAAGTTATCGAATCCGTCGAGGGTGACTTTCGGATACGGCTGATTGATGGCATCGAATCAGCCGGTGAAGCGCGGCGGTTTCAGGGTCGGACGATTGTGATCGAACTCGATCACGAGGCTGATCTCGAGACAGCAGATTTGGTGTTTGATTTGAATCAAACCTACAGTGGCGATGTCGAACGATTCCGGCCAACCTTGTCCTTAGTGGTCATGATGCAGCGGTTGTTGGATTCGCTGGCGACTGCGGATGTGCTCACACTTCACGGTGTGGTGAGAGAACCGGCTGTCGAGCAGCCCGGTGGGGTTGAGGCCTTAGCTGGACAAGTGACGCAGTTGTTCAACGGCCGCGATCCAGATCCGCAACCCTTTGGTGGATCCTTGGCGTTTAATACTCGAACCTTAGACGATCAGGCACTGGTCGAAGCATTGAGTGAAATTCACGCGTTGCAGCGTGCTGAGATTTCGTTAGAGCGATTGCAGTCGGATTCATTCTACACCGTGCATGCCAGTCTTTGGATGCAACTGAAGACCCCAGAAGCCAAGGCGCTGGTGATTGACTGCCAAACGGATGAATATCGCTCAGGGCTCAGTGTGTCACCGGACTCAGGACGAGTGGATTCAGAGGCGGCAATGACGGTGTGTGTTCGTGAATTGAGTCAAGACTGGCTGCATGTGATGATCACCGCAGATTTAGAAAAGACCATTTGGGCTCAAGAAGCTAAGCGGAGACTCGCTCGCGCTTTGGAGACAATGGCATGAAGCTCGTCATCGCGCTTCCTTTGGTGATTTGGTCTGTGGTGGCTCAGGCCTTTGACTGGTCGACACCTGTCGCTGTCACGCATCAAGGCGAGCCGTTGGAGGTTCGATTAGAAGTGACGAATCTCGCACCAGTCTCAGCTACTCAGCTATTTCCACTCTTGGCCTCTGAAACTGCCTTTACCGAGCGAGGAATTGATCGTCCGGAATATCTGTCCGGATTGACCTACGCTGTGGATACCACAGGAGGTCGTGTCGCACTTGTGATCCGAACAGCCACTGCGTGGACGCAGCCTGATCTGACGACCTTGGTTGAGGTATTTACACCCGCAGGGCCGGTATTGATTCCGGTCTCGGTGCAAGTGGCGCAAAAACCCACTGCCTCTTCAGTCGTTGCCACTGAGGAGCCAAAACGTGAATCCCCTGTCGAAGCGCCGGTCGTAACTCCGGCAGTTGAGGGGACAAAACCGAGTGTTGAAACTGAAGAAAACGCACGCAATCAAATTGGAGCAGATGTCGTCAAACCTCGTCAGCAAACCTTATTGGTGCAAAACGGGTCGACGCTCTGGCGGTTAGCAAAACGGGTGCAACCGCCAAATCTAACCATCGAGCAAGTGATGATGGCGTTATACGACGAAAACCCCGGTGCGTTTGAGTACAACAACGTCAATGCCCTGGAAAAAGGGAAAACTCTCGTCATTCCCAGTCAGGCGCGGATGGAACAAGAATCGGCTCTCAATGCCAAACAACGATTCGATGCGCATATGAAAGCACCCAAGCAGGATTTTCCACGGACAATACCTTCGAGGCCTCAAGCGATCACTGTGACACCAGAGCCGGTAGTGACTCCAGCAGAACCTGAGGTGATGGTTGAAGAGCCTGCGGAGGCCAAATCAGAACCAGCACCGACGGTGAAACAGGATCCGAGTATCAGCTCTGACACCCCGACTGATACGCAGTCGATGAAGCAAGAGCCTGTCGATTCCATCGCGACCCTCGCCCCTCAAGTGGTGACGGTAATCACTCCAGAGGTGACTGAACTGCTGGAGAAAATCACCTCCCTTGAGTCCAAGCTCGATGCCATGGATGCCAAAGTTGAGGCAATCCGCAGTGAGGCGAAAGAGTCTCGACAAGTGAGCCAGCCGTTGCCACAAAGACAAATGGAGCAACCATCAACGGAATTCGATCTTGAAGAATGGTTGCCGACGCGGGAGCAGATCGATACGTTTTTTGCGACCGAGCTCGGCAAAGGCGTCTTGATTTTTATCGCGGTGGTCATCCTAATGTGGCTCGGGTTACGCGTCTATGGTCGTCAAGAACCGATTCAGACGGCCTCTCACCGGGCACCCTCGGCACCGCCGCTGGCTGAGGCGGCACCCACAGAGCCACTGAGTGCGGCTTCGGAAATTCAGGCCCCAGCAACCAGTGATGTCGGATCCGAGGCCTTGGAGTCAGCGATTGAGCGCTTGAAGTCGAAAATCGAAGATCCCGCCAAGTTTCAAGAAGCTGAAGAGCTTTACAGTGCCGGCGATGATTCGCTGATTGATGCGTTTTCCGCGGACGCGTTGAACCAGAATCCTGCGTGGGGAGAAGACCCTGACGATGAGGCTGATGTTGCTGCTCATCAGCTTGAATTGGCTCAGAATTATCTGGATATGGGCATGACACAAACGGCAATTGAATTATTGCAACGAGTGTCTGTATCACCAGATCAAGCGAGCGCTGAAAAAGCCCGCGCCTTACTCGATGTCCATCAAAGCTGATCGAGCCACTCGCCGTGTCGCGATTTCAGTGGAATACGATGGGACCGGATATCGAGGATGGCAGGCGCAAAAGCATGATACGCAGGTTGTTCAAAGCCAAGTTGAGAAAGCCTTAAGCCAAATTGCCGATGAGCCCATTCAAGTGACCTGTTCAGGTCGCACCGATTCCGGCGTCCATGCGAGCTCACAAGTCTGCCACTTTGATACACATGCAGAGCGAGATCCCTACAACTGGGTCATGGGTGTGAACACGCAACTGCCCAACGATGTGTCGCTGGCTTGGGCGAAAGAGGTCGATGCGGCATTTCATGCACGGTTTTCTGCACGGTCACGTCAGTATGTCTATTTGATTCAGCTCTCAGGGATTCGTGGTGCATTACTGAGAAATCAAATGACCTTCACTCACAAAGAGCTGGATGCACAATTGATGGCGCAGGCCGGGCGTTGGCTGGTTGGTACGCATGACTTTAACGCCTACCGTTCGACCCAGTGTCAGGCAAAGACCTCGGTGCGAACGCTCATGCAGCTCAACGTCCATCAACATGATCATGTGATAGCGATCCATGTTGAAGCTAACGGATTTCTACAGAATATGGTGAGAAATATCGTCGGAGTGCTGACGGCAATTGGTGCGGGAGAGGCATCAGTTGACTGGTCTCGAGAGGTTCTTGATTCGAGGGATCGAACCCAAGGAGGGGTGACGGCTCCCCCTGACGGCCTGTATTTTCTCGGCCCAACCTACCACTCAGAATTTGACCTTGTTGAGACAGTCCGAATTCCTCAGATTGCCAGAGACATTCTGAGGACAGATCCGTTACAGTGGTAGTCATGACGCGTGTAAAATTTTGTGGATTTACTCGGGCCGACGATGTCGCTCTGGCAGTTTCCTCTGGTGCAGATGCCCTGGGGTTTGTGTTTTATGAGCCAAGTTCACGCTATGTGACTATCGCTGAAGCCTGTGAGCTCACCAAAGCGGTCCCTGCGTTCGTCACGCGCGTCGGTTTGTTTGTCAATGCCGAGCCAGAACGAGTGGTTGAGGCCTTTCAAAAGGCTCGGCTCAACCTCATTCAATATCATGGAGATGAGAGTCCTGAATACTGTGAATCGATTGGATTGCCCTACATCAAGGCATTCCGCGTTCAACCGGAGACAGAGATCCTGTCGGAAATGGAACGGTATCCTCAGGCATCAGGATTTTTACTGGATGCCTATGTGAAAGGGCAGCCAGGTGGAACTGGCGAACGGTTCGATTGGGGTTTGATCCCCAAAACGGATCGTCCGATTATACTGGCCGGCGGCTTGACGCCGGAGAATGCGAAGGACGCGATTGACTCAGTCGCACCCTGGGCACTCGATGTCAGTGGAGGCATTGAAGTCGAGCCAGGACGCAAGGATCCTGATAAGATGGCGCGCTTTATGAGCGCGTGTCGCAACTAATTTGGGAACACTATGGCACTGACCGAACAGGAATTACGAACTCTCGATTATGAGCCCGATGCTGGCGGGCATTTTGGTGATTACGGTGGACGCTATGTCTCCGAAACACTCATGGCAGCCCTCAGTGAGTTGGATCAAAACTACCAGATGTTGAAAAACGATCCGGAGTTTCAGCGTGAGTTTGATGCGGACTTGGCGACCTTTGTTGGGCGCCCATCGCCCCTGTACCATGCGCAACGGTGGTCCAATGCGATTGGTGGTGCACAGATTTATTTTAAGCGTGAAGATTTAAACCACACCGGTGCTCACAAAGTGAATAACACCATCGGTCAGGCGCTACTGGCGAAATATTCAGGAAAGCCGCGCGTCATTGCAGAAACTGGAGCGGGTCAACACGGTGTGGCATCAGCAACCGTTGCCGCCCGTTTAGGTCTTGAGTGTGTTGTCTACATGGGTGCGGATGATGTCGAGCGACAATCGCCCAATGTCTATCGGATGAAGTTGCTTGGCGCTCAGGTTGTTCCTGTGGAATCGGGCTCAAGGACGCTCAAAGATGCACTCAACGAGGCGATGCGTGACTGGGTGACCAACGTGGATAACACCTTTTACATCATCGGAACTGTCGCAGGTCCCGCGCCCTATCCACAACTGGTTCGCGACTTTAATGCGGTTGTTGGTCGTGAAGTGAAGTGGCAATCGAAAGAGATTCTTGGCCGTTATCCTGACGCCCTAGTGGCTTGTGTCGGTGGTGGCTCGAATGCGATTGGATTGTTCTACCCCTTCCTGAAAGACACGGAAGTGGCAATTTATGGTGTCGAAGCAGCCGGTCGAGGACTGTCGACCACTGAGCATGCCGCACCATTATGCTCTGGACGGCCTGGTGTCTTGCACGGTGCGAAAACTTATTTGATGGATAACAGTGACGGTCAAATCGCACACACGCATTCAGTATCTGCCGGTCTTGATTATCCAGGCGTCGGGCCTGAGCATGCTTATCTGAAAGATATTGGTCGTGCCAACTACGTGGGCGCCACTGATGATGAAGCCTTGGCTGCATTTCATGAGGTGTCTGAGGTCGAAGGAATCATTCCGGCACTTGAGACAGCGCATGCTCTGGCCTACACCAAAACCTTGGCTGCGACGATGCGACCGGACCAGACCATTGTTTGCAATATGTCAGGCCGTGGAGATAAAGACATTTTCACAGTTGCCAAAATGGAAGGAATCTCGCTGACATGAGTAATACCCGGATTCAACAGCGAATGGATGCCTTGAAAGCATCGGGCCGCAAAGCCTTGATTCCCTATATTGTGGCAGGAGATCCCACGCCATCGACCACTGTTCCGGCTATGCATGCGATGGTTGCAGCGGGTGCTGATGTGATTGAGTTAGGGATGCCATTTTCCGATCCCTTTGCCGATGGTCCAGTGAACCAACGGGGTGCAGAGCGCGCCATTGCAGCTGGAATGACGCTGCCTGGAGTGATCAATGCGGTTGCAGAATTCCGAAAACAGGATGATCAGACGCCAGTTGTCTTGATGGGTTATTTGAATCCTTTAATCGCCATGGGTGAAACGACCTTTTGTGAGGCCTGTGAAAACGCTGGAGTCGACGGGCTTTTGATCGTCGATATGCCGCCGGAAGAAGAGGGATCTCTGGTTCAGTCAGCGAAACGTCATGGTCTTGATTTGATTTATCTGGCAGCTCCAACCACCACAGACGCGCGGTTAGAGACCATTGGCAACGCGACATCTGGTTACCTCTATTATGTCTCTCTCAAGGGAATCACCGGTTCCTCAAAACTGGATACCCATGAGGTCTCCCAACGCATTGCGCATATGCGCCAGCACGTGTCTGTTCCGATCTGTGTCGGATTTGGGATTCGGACCGCCGAGGATGCTGCGGCGATCTCGACCACAGCAGATGGAAGCATTGTCGGTACCGTCTTGGTGAGCCAAGTTGAAGCACTGGCCAATCAGCCTGAGCAGATTCCGGCTGCCCTTCAAGCAATTTTACAACCCATGCGTCAGGCAATGGATGCCAAGGCCTAAGGATAGGGGAATAGCATGAGTAACTGGCTCGATAAAATTGTTCCGACGGTTGTCCGCTCCAAGGCAGTTGAGCGAAAAGCCAGTGTTCCAGATGGGCTTTGGTCAAAATGTTCTGCCTGTGAAGCGGTGCTTTATCAACCTGAACTGGAACGGAATTTAAGTGTCTGCCCGAAGTGTGGACATCATGATCGGCTGGGCGCTCGAGCTCGTTTAAATGCATTTCTCGATGAGGGATCGCAAACCGAGCTGTTTCAGGAATTGATTGCTGATGATCGGCTGAAATTCCGTGATCAAAAGAAATACAAAGATCGCCTGTCACAAGCGCAGAAAGCGACAGGAGAAAATGATGCCTTGATTGCTATGGAAGGCACATTAAAGACTCGACCCATCGTGGCCGTCGCTTTCGAATTCGCTTTCATGGGCGGTTCGATGGGAACCGTCGTCGGTGAAAAGTTCGTGAGGGCTGCCGAACTCTGTCTTGAGAAAAAGACTCCCTTGATTTGTTTTTCAGCATCCGGTGGAGCCAGGATGCAAGAGGCGTTGTTCTCACTCATGCAGATGGCTCGAACGTCTGCGGTGTTGGAAAAAATGCGTGAGCAGGGCCTTCCCTATATTTCTGTTCTGACTGACCCGGTGTTTGGTGGTGTGTCTGCTTCCTTTGCCATGTTGGGTGATTTGAACATTGCGGAACCAAAAGCACTTGTTGGCTTCGCCGGCCCTCGGGTGATTGAACAAACAGTCCGTGAAACCTTGCCTGAAGGCTTTCAACGAGCGGAGTTTCTGTTGGAGCATGGGACGGTTGATATGATCGTTTCTCGTCCTGAGATGCGCGATACCATCGCGCGTGTGCTGTCTCGCTTGAGCCATTGAACACACTGGCCGACTGGGAGCGTCATCTTGAGACGCTGTCACCCCCATCGCATATTGAATTAGGTCTCGAACGTGTTGCTGTTGTCTGGTCGCGATTAGAGCAGCAACAACCAACGCACGTGTTGACTGTGGCTGGAACCAACGGCAAAGGGTCAACAGTCGAAACGGCGGGTCTGATCGCGCAAACTCAGGGCCTTCGCTACGGGCAATACACCTCCCCGCATCTTCATCATATTCATGAGCGGATCAGAGTCGCCGGCCAGCCGGTGTCAGATGACGAATTAGTGGCTGCTTTTGGACGCGTCGACAGCGCTCGAGGTTCGGTCTTTTTAACCTACTTTGAGTTTCTCACATTGGCTGCCTTGGTGATCTTTCAGGATCATCAATTGGATCTCTGGATTTTGGAAATTGGCCTCGGTGGTCGACTCGATGCGGTGAATGTGATCGATCCCGATGTATCTGTGATCACATCCATTGGCCTCGATCACCAGGTCTATTTAGGAACCACAGAAGAAGCGATTGCGCTTGAAAAAGCGGGCGTGATGCGAGCCGGTGTGACAACCTTTTCAGCGGCCATTAATGTGCGAAAAACACTGGATGATGAGGCAGTTCGCCAAGGTGGATTGATGCGGTGGCTGGATGAGGTCTTAGAGGGTTCGACGCTGGTCCTTGCGAAGCAGATCATTGATTTAACCCGAATGCAATTACCGAAAACGTCGGTTGCATTGGCCAGTCTCGCAATGGAAGAACTGGGGTATCACATCACGACAGAGTGTCTGGTTGGGTTAGAGCAGGCGCAAATGCTGGGACGGATGTCTCGCTATCAGATTGGCGATCAAACCTGGATCTTGGATGTTGGACACAATCCGTTAGCCTGCGAGTTTGTCACACAGGCGCTTGCAGATTCCGTCGAAACTGATCATCGCGTTGTGATTTTCGGGGCTTTATCGGATAAGGACGTGGAGTCCATGTTGCCGATTTTGCAGGCCTATACATCGAGAATTGCGTTAGTTGGCATTGATGGCGATCGCGGTCGTTCGGTCGACTCTTTAGTGAATCTCTGGTCTGCGCTTTTTGGACAGACGTGTTGGCGGAGTTTTGCTACACTCAATGACGCACTAGAGGGGCTTTCCTCTGAACTCAAATTGGATGATCAGGTTTTGATCATGGGATCCTTTGTATTGGTGGCAGACGCACTCAAGCATGACCTCTTCAACTGAACAAACCAAACCAAACCCTTCTCCGCATCGAAGAAAGCATCAGTGGATTGGTGCGGCAACTTTGGTGGCCTTGGCTGCTCTAGTTCTTCCGTGGCTTCTGACTCCGCGATTCGAGTCGATTCGTGAAGAAGGTCCTCAACTGACTCGCTTACCAGACCCTCCAGCTGTCTCGGCGGAGCATGTGGTTGCTCCAGTGATCGATCAAGAGGCGCTGAATGCCAGTCGCGAGCGATTAGATGCCTTAATGGGTGCGCCTGTTGGCAATGAATCTCAAGCGAGTTTCATTTTGCAGGTGGGTGCATTTAAAAATCGGGAAAACGCGAAAGCGTTGCAAACGAAGCTTGAAGCCTTGGATATTGGGCGAGTGTATTTACGATCTGAAGAATCGTTGACCCGGGTGTATGTGGGTCCGCTCCTTGACCGATCACGCGCAGAGGCCGCTTCTGGAGCGATTCAGACCAAGTTATCGCTCAAAGCACAGATCAAACAATATGATGTGCGTGAGCACGGGCAGTCATGACCGAGCAAGTGTCTTCGGGTTTCGGCCTGGCGGCCTTTGATTGGGCGATTATCATCGTTCTTACGATTTCAACGCTGATGAGTCTGCGTCGTGGATTTTTAAAAGAAGCACTAAGTCTTGGCACATGGATTGCGGCCTTCATTGTTGCACGGCAGTTCCATGAACCGATGGATCAGTTGTTAGAGACTCAAATCATCGATCCATTGATGCGTTCGATTGCGGCTTTCGCCGCCTTATTTATCGGCACCTTATTGGTGGGTGCGGCTTTGGGTTTCCTATTGGGCGCTTTGATTAACGCAACCGGGTTATCGTCGACCGATCGGGTGCTTGGCATGGTGTTTGGATTTGCGCGTGGAGCATTGATTATGACGGTCGTGATTGGATTGTTAAATCTGACCCCATTCGTGAATGACACTTGGTACACTAACGCGTCGCTCGTGCCGCATTTTGAGACGGTGGCTCAATGGGCTTTAGAACAACTGTCAGCCTCTGGCTTTCAATCGCCAATTAGCTGACGAGAGGGATTTCGATCATGTGTGGAGTGGTGGGTATTTTCGGCCGTGGTAATGTGAACCAGGCACTATTTGATGCGCTCACTGTATTGCAGCATCGCGGCCAGGATGCGGCTGGCATGGTCACATCTGCAAACGGCAAGTTTTATCTTCGCAAAGATAACGGGTTAGTCCGTGACGTATTCAGAATGCGTCACATGCAGTATCTGATCGGTAACATGGGTATTGGCCATGTGCGCTATCCCACCGCAGGTTCGAGCTCATCGGCTGAAGCTCAACCGTTTTATGTGAATAGTCCTTACGGGATCAGTCTTGCGCACAATGGCAATCTGACCAATACCACTGATTTGATGAAAGAGCTGTATGAAGACGATATGCGTCATATCAATACAGACAGCGATTCAGAGGTCTTATTAAATATCTTCGCCCATGAGCTCGAAGCTCGAGGAAACTATCGCCCAACACCGGATGATTTCTTTGCTGCGGTTGAGGGAGTTCACCGCCGCTGTCGTGGTGCTTATGGCGTCGTCGCTCTAATCAACGGGCACGGAATCCTAGGCTTCCGAGACCCCTATGGGATTCGGCCAATCTGTATTGGCCAGCGAAAGACTGAGCAGGGTGTTGAATATATGATTTCGAGCGAATCTGTTGCGCTCGACTGCGCGGGTTTTGTTTTGATTGACGATCTTGCGCCCGGTGAGGCCGTGTTCATTGATCACGATGGGCATTTGCACCGCAAACTCTGTGCGGGCAAGCAAGAAGCACACCCTTGTCTGTTTGAATATGTGTATTTGTCTCGCCCAGACTCTGTCATTGATGGGGTGTCTGTGTATCAGGCCCGAATCAATATGGGACGCAAACTGGCAGATAAAATTCTGCGCGAAATGCCAAATCACGATATCGATGTCGTGATTCCGATTCCAGACACCAGTCGGACGAGTGCCCTCGAGGTGGCTCAGAAACTTGGTGTCCTTTTCCGTGAAGGGTTTATCAAAAACCGATATATCGGACGCACCTTCATCATGCCCGGTCAGACCGAGCGGCAAAAATCTGTTCGGCAGAAATTAAATCCCGTCGTGCAAGAATTTAAAGGTCGTAATGTGCTGTTGGTGGATGATTCCATCGTGCGTGGCACGACTTGCCATCAGATTGTTGAAATGGCGCGAGATGCTGGAGCCAAGAAAGTGTATTTTGCATCAGCGGCACCGGCTGTCGTCTCTCCGAACGTCTACGGCATTGATATGCCTGCAGCCAGTGAGCTGATTGCTCATGGACGGAGCGCCCAAGAGATCAATCAATTGATTGGTGCCGATGGCCTCATTTATCAAGAGCTTGATGATTTGGTGGACGCTGTTTCCGAACTCAACCCAAGTCTCAAATCCTTTGAAGATTCTGTCTTTTCTGCATGCTACATCACCAAAGAAGTGGATGATGCCTATCTTGAAGCATTAGCAGCGAAACGGAATGACGGAGCCAAACAAGAAGCGCTAGGCGATTCTGAGGATGCCTGTCTTGATCTTCGAGCTGATGCTTCATGATGGATCGTGACCGCCGCTTAAAGGCGATGATCGCAGGCTTGTCAGAAGATACCCAGGCGATCCGGGTTGGGCTTGATCGGACCGCCGAACGTGAGCACTCAGAGCCGATTTTTACGACCTCAAGTTTTGTGTTCCCAGATGCGGAGACGATGGCAGATGCCTTCGTTAACAACTCGGGACTTTCCATTTATGCGCGGGTTGATAATCCAACCATTGATGGATTTTGCAAACGGCTGGCCGTTTTGGAAGGCGCCGACGCGTGTGAGGCGACAGCCACTGGAATGGGGGCAGTATTATCGACGCTGATGGCCCATTGCCAATCCGGTGATCGCGTGTTGATGTCGACAGGCGTCTTCGGTGCAACCTTGAATTTGGTGAAAAATTATTTTGTGAAATACGGCATTGAGCTGACCTTGATTTCACCAACAGATCTGTCGGCCTGGGAGCAGGCACTGTCTCAGCCGGCAAAGCTTGCCTATTGCGAGACGCCATCGAATCCAACGATTGATATTGTCGATATTCAAGCACTGTCGGAACTCTGTCGTGCGCATGATTGCTTGTTCGTGGTTGATAACTGTTTCATGACACCGGTGTTACAAAAGCCTCTAGTGCTAGGTGCAGATTTGGTGATTCACTCTGCGACGAAGTATCTCGATGGACAGGGACGCGTGATGGGTGGGGCGGTCCTCGGTCGTGCAGATTTAATCGAACCGGTGACGTCTTTTATCCGCTCTGGTGGTGTGACCATGAGCCCATTTAATGCTTGGGTGTTTTTAAAGGGCCTTGAGACCTTGAGTGTGCGGATGAAAGCACATAGTGAAAATGCACTCGAGCTGGCCCAATGGCTTGAACAGCAGCCGCAAATTGAACGGGTTAACTATGCAGGCCTTGAATCTCATCCTCAATATGCATTGGCAAACCGACAAGCAAAATCCGGTGGCGGGGTGCTGAGCTTTCATTTGCGAGATGGCTCGCGTGAGCACGCGTGGAAATTTTTAAATCAGACTTGTTTGATGTCGTTGACCGCCAATTTAGGCGATGTCAAAACAACCGTCTGTCATCCGGCAACGAGTACACATGGCCGTTTGGATATTACTGACCGTCAGCTGATGGGAATTTCTGAAAATATGATTCGAATCGCTGTCGGATTGGAATCAGTGGATGATCTCATCAGCGACTGCGAACGCGGTCTGGCCGCGCTCGCAGGCTAGAGTCTTAAGCGGCTGCTTTCAAAGCAGCGATGCGCTCCTCCAGCGGAGGGTGTGTCATAAACAGACGCATCATGGTATTTCCACCGGTACGAATCCCAAAAGCAACCATGGAATCTGGCAGTTCTGACGGTGTTCCTTGCTCGGCACGCAATCGTTCCAACGCCCCGATCATCGCAGGAGCGCCGGCGAGTTGAGCGCCTGCCTGATCAGCGCGGAATTCGCGTTGCCTAGAGAACCAAAAGACGATGATTGAAGCCAAGATACCCAAGATGATTTCGGCGACAAAGGTGGTGATGTAAAACGCAGGCCCATGGCCGCGCTCTGTTTTAAAGACGGCGCGGTCAATGGTGTGACCAATGACGCGAGAAAAGAACATCACAAAGGTATTGACGACACCTTGAATTAGGGCCAGCGTAATCATGTCTCCATTGGCGACATGGCCAATTTCATGAGCCATGACTGCGCGCGCTTCATCGCGGCTAAATCGACTTAAAAGACCCGTACTGACTGCAACCAAAGCATTGTTTCGATCCCAACCGGTGGCAAACGCGTTACTGGTTTGGCTTTGAAAGATTCCAACTTCAGGCATGCCGATCCCGGCATCTTTCGCCAACTCTGCCACAGTGGCAACCAGCCACTGTTCATCGGCATTTCGAGGACTTTCAATAATCTGTGTGCCGGTTCCCATTTTGGCCATGGTTTTTGAGAGCAGTAAACTGACCACACTGCCCGCCATCCCAAAGACAAAACAGAACACTAAAAGGCTTGAGAGGTTTAAATCCACACCATTTGATGCCAAATACCCTTCAAAGCCCAAAAGGCTCAAAGTGATGCTTGCAATAAGCACGATGGCAAGGTTAGTTAAAAGAAATAATGCTATCCGTAACATGTGAGCCTCTCCTAAAGGCAACGGGGTCAGACAAGAAGATATTGGTTTCAGGGCGGAGTTCAAGTTGTGAGTGCAGAAAAAAAGATAAAAAAGACCGAACAGGAATGGCAGTCGGAATTATCCGCGGAATCCTATCGAGTGACACGACAAAAAGGGACGGAAAAACCGTTTGAGAATTCCTACCATGATGAGAAAACGGAAGGGGTCTACCACTGCATCTGCTGTGACACACCTTTATTTGATTCAGACCATAAATTTGACTCTGGATCTGGATGGCCGAGCTTCTTCAAACCGCTGGATGCTGACGTGATCGGTGAGCACGATGACCGTTCAATATTTTTCATGCCGCGGACAGAAGTGACCTGTGAGGTGTGCGATGCGCATCTGGGGCATGTGTTTAACGATGGACCAACGCCTACAGGGCTCCGTTACTGTATCAATTCAGCGAGTCTTCGACTTGAGCCAAAGGCTTAAATCGTTCGAGGCCCAAGTAGGGCAATCAAGCGCCAGCCAGGGCCCGCGGCTTGGATTTCCAGAGGAACATTGAGCGCTTTCAACTCATGAAGACGCATCACTGAAATCAGTACCCACTGTCCTTCAACAGGTGCAGTTTCAGGCGTTATCGCCTGGCGATAAAACGAGAAGCTTGGCATGCGGATCCCCTGTGAAACGACGCTAGCTTCTGCCTCTTTAGCGATCATGGCAGCTTCCTTTAACGGTCGCTGGCGAGCTTCAGAAATGATCGGGAGAATAATCAAGGCGATACACGCCAACTGTACACCGCCCATCGCAATCAAACGCTGGCTCAAGCGCCAACCCGGCACTAATAATGCGATCAATGCAAGCAATATGAGGCTTGCAGTAGCCAAGACCAGTGGCCACCACCAGTGAGCGAGTAGCTGCATGAGTATCACCAATTGTTCTTGATCGCGGAGGTGTTTGGGTTCTGGGATCATGGGGTGAAACAGCCCCAATGCCAGAATCAACCCAGGAACGAAGAGCCCTGGTAGAGCCCAAAAGCGACCAGCAATGCGTGGCAGAACTCGCGCATACAAGACAAACAAGGGCGCTGTTGAATAGAGAACATAATGGGGTAACTGGGTTCCTGATAACGAGACCAGCACGACGACGAACAGGATCCAGATCAAGGCAAACCGATTGACTGGACAATGCCAAAATTCACGGACTCTCAACAGGATCGCTAAGACCAGCCCACTGTAAGGCAAAAGGACCAGCGGCATGACGAACAGATAATACAGCGGATGACCACCATGCCCGTGAAGGTTTCCTGAGAAACGTTCGACGTTATGTCGCAGGATAAAGTTTTCAAAGAATGCTAGTCCTTGTGCGTCATAGACGCCCACTAGCCAGGGAGTGAGGACTGCTCCGAGCAAAAGCCAGGCACGCCAAGAGGCCATTGCTTGCCAAAGGAGGATCCATTGATTGGATAACAGGACCCAAAGTCCAAAGGCACCTGCTGGAATCAGCACGGCCACCGGACCTTTGGTTAGGATGCCGAGGCCAAACCATAAAAAGACGCGAAGACGAATCGAGTCTGTGGGATTCTGCAAATAGCGGGCAATATCGGTAAACAAGAGTGCCAACCAGAGATTCAGAATGGCATCAGCGGTTGCTGCTCGAGCGATCACGAGGGTTCCGAGGGTCGTTGCAAGCGCAAAGGCGACAAAGACGCCAAGCGCTGGTTTGTTGGTCACTTCAGCGCTGAATCGACCGAGAACAAGTGCCCACAAGGCGCCGGCGATCACCGATGGGAGTCGTCCAATCATCTCAATCGGAACCCAGGGTGTTGTCCAGCCAAAGAGCGTCAGTGCGGTCGCTTGCAGCCAGTAGGACAGAATTGGTTTGTCGTAGCGAGGCTCACCGTCCAAAGTGGTGGCTGCCCAATGCCCGCCATCGAGCAATTCTCGGGTCGCTTCAAGAAACGCACCTTCATCCAGATCAAATAAAGGCACCCAAGTGCCGATAAAACCAAGAAGCAATAGGCACAGAAATAATCGCCAGTCGAGCTTACTCAGAGCGATCATTTGAGCCTTTGGTCCAGCCCATGGCGTCGGTTTGTTTAGTCAATGGTGGTTGTCCACGACTTCTGAGCCGCGTCAGCATCTCAGCGACCAGACCTGTGGTAATCAACTGCAGCCCAACAAGAGCCAAGAGCACACCGGTGATCAATAATGGACGGTTGCCAATATCCATTCCGAAGAGTTTCAGCACCAATAGATAGGCCAATGCAGCTCCACCAAGACCACCGGTGATCAATCCGGCAACGCCAAAAAAATGACCGGGTCGTTCTCTGAATCGTAAGAAAAACCAAGCCGCTAACAGATCAAGAATCACTCGAGGTGTTCGTGAAATCCCGTATTTCGAAGTGCCTGCAACCCGAGCTCTGTGATTGACTGGTATTTCCGCAATCCGACTTGGATGCGTCAAGTTCGCAACCCACAGGGGGATAAAGCGATGCATTTCACCGCGCAGATCAAGCCCGTCAAGGACATCTTTGCGGCCCACTTTCAAACTACAGCCATAATCATGCAGCGCAACACCTGAGACCCGGCCAATCAGCCAGTTTGCCATTTGTGATGGCAAGGTTCGATCCAACGTATCTTGGCGATTTTTCCGCCATCCGCAAAGAAGGTCTAGGTGTTCGGTTTCAAGCTTTTCGACCATGCTTGGGATATCGGCTGGATCATTTTGTAAATCGCCATCCATAAAGGCAATGACGTCACCGCGAGCGGCTTGAAGGCCTGTTTGCATGGCTTGTGTCTGACCGAGATTTCGCTTGTGCGAGATCACCATGATGTGATCACCGCGATTGGATCGAGATTCCAAGAGCAGTTCGCGTGTCCGATCGGTACTCCCATCGTCGACCAACACAAGCTCGAATTCGCCAGGGTAGGTTTCAAGCGCTGCGTGCAGTTCGTCGACTAAGCGCTCAACGTTGTCTTCCTCTTTATACAGAGGAATAACAACCGACAGGCGGGGCAGGGTGTCAGCCATGAATTGTCCGTTTTAATAACAATAAAGCGCCGAGTATACCGAAGACCGCAGTCAGACTCAGTACGTAAATGTGAAGTTGGATGGTCATTTCCAGTGCAACGACCGGGGAAAGCCCCATGAAAGCGGATCCGAGAATCCCCCCGGCCTCGTAACTTCCTGCTCCAGCGAATCCATGAATCGGAAGAATGGAGGAGAGCTCAGCGCCAAGAATGGTCGTGACGACTTCGGTCATTGGGATGCCTGACAGAGTCGCTAAGAGCACTCCCATACCCATGATTTTTGAGAGCCAAGCCAAGATCGTCAGACGCCACATTCGATGCAAGCGTTTCCCGTTTTGCGCTTCATAAATGAGTTGCGCACGCGCTGTGGCGAGGATCTCAGGCAGTTGGATATGCTGTGTTTTAGGGACTATAAATCCAAGGATCAAAGGCGTGAGAAAGATGAGCGCAGCCAGCAGTGCGAGCATGACGGTTCCAGCAACCGGCAGTAAAATAATACAAAGACTGATTCCGATGAGACTGATGAAGTCTAGCAGGCGAATCCACAGCAGACTGGTGAGGCCGATTGAAAATTCAACGCCTCCGAGCCAGCGAGCAAGAATCGGAAGTGCGAGCTCACCCAATCGCATTGGCGCGAGATTATTGGCTGTGTTGTGAAGAAAACTTAAGCCGAGTGCTTCGGAGAGGGGCAGTTGATCGAACAACACCCAAGTTCTCAATCCGCGGAGTAGCCAGCTAGCAGCACCGAGCAACATAATCACCAAAGCCGTTTGCATGGGTAAGGCCGTCATCGCTGTCACAACGGCAGTCAAGTCAAGAACGGTTGCCGAGATCCAGATGGTTGCCCCGAACAGAGCCACGGCAATGATCAATTTCCATCGAATCGATTGGAGCCTGTTGTTTTCTTTTAAAGGGGCCATAGTTAAGGAGCATCGGTTGGTTGGTCGGTGACGGGAGGATAGTACCTTGTTATCTCGTGGATTGCTGATGGGCCGTTGAAAAATTTGGAGACCCTATGATTGATTCACTCACTGAATCCTACCGCAATGTGATCGGAACCATTGGTGAAGATCCGAACCGGGAAGGCCTGCTAGATACGCCCGCGCGAGCAGCGAAGGCCCTTGAGTTTTTAACATCAGGTTACCGTCAGGACCTAGAAACCATCGTTAATGGGGCCGTCTTTGAGTCCGATAATGACGAGATGGTCGTGGTCCGTGATGTTGAACTGTATTCCATGTGTGAACACCACATGTTGCCCTTTACTGGTCGCTGTCATATCGGGTATTTGCCTGATGGCAAAGTGTTGGGATTATCGAAATTTGCTCGCATCACCGATATGTTCGCAAGACGGTTACAAATTCAAGAAAATTTAACGCGCCAGATTGCCTTGGCGGTGCAGGATGTGACTGGCGCACGCGGTGTTGGTGTGGTGATCGAGGCCCGACACTTTTGCATGATGATGCGCGGAGTGCAAAAGCAAAACTCGACCATGGCAACCTCGGTGATGTTAGGCGATTTTCGAGAGCATCAAGCGACACGCAGCGAGTTTTTGCGCTTAATTGGGAAATCTTGATGACGGCCTTTCAACGCGATCAAATCGCTAAAATTCACATTCAGGATTTACGTCTCAGGACCTACATTGGGATCAATGACGACGAAAAGAAAAATCAGCAGGATGTGGTGATCAATATCCGCATCCATTATCACGCGGAAAAGGCAGTGAGCTTTAACGTGATTGATGAGGCCTTGAACTACCGCACAATCACCAAGAAAGTCATCAAGCATGTTGAATCCAATCGATTTTTATTGCTGGAGCGGATGACGGATGAAGTGCTGTCTTTGGTGATGGATCATCCCCAAGTGATGTGGGCTGACGTGACAATTGACAAACCACATGCGCTGCGGTTCTCCGATTCGGTGTCGATCAGGCTGTCGGCTAGGCGTGAAGGATATGCGGGTGCGCAACACCCGCATTGAACACTAAAGCGCGTCTTCGATGACTCGCGAAATCCGGCTTGAGGAAGGCCCGGTAAACGATCCGAAGCTTCCAACCAGCTGTCCTTCGCGATTTAAGATGTATTTGTGGAAGTTCCATGACGGATAGTCACCGTCAGCGGCTTCCGCAAGGCCACGGAACAGTGGATCTGCTTTTCCTTTCTTTGCATGGGTCGTTGCATACATGGGAAATTGCACACCGTAGGTCAGACGACAAAAATCGGCAGCTTCTTCTTCACTTCCGTATTCCTGATTACCAAAATCCTTGGACGGAAAGCCAAGGACCGTGAACCCTTGGTCTTGGTATTTCCGGTAAAGTGCCTCAAGTCCATCAAATTGCGGTGTGAATCCGCATTTAGAGGCCGTATTCACTATCAAGACAACCTGACCCTGATACACTTCACACAGGCGATCGACTTGTTCTCCTGCTAATTGCCGGACCGAATGATCCAGCAAGGGTGCGCATGTTGCATTCGCCTTTAAAGTCGTCATACCGATCACCACTGTTAAGCATTGGATGCTAAGTTTTTTGAGGTTCATGGATGTTATCCTCGTTGTTACAGGAGTACATCTTTGACTCGTTGTTGTCTCGTCCTTGGAGACCAGTTATCGGACCGCTTGTCGTCACTGTATTACCTTGAGCCGGAAGATGTTGTGCTTATGGTAGAGGTTTGGTCGGAAGCCTCATATGTCAAGCACCACAAGCAAAAAATCGCGCTCGTCTTCAGTGCGATGCGGCATTTTGCTGATGAATTACGCGCAAATGGTCGTTCTGTCATCTATGTTCCCTTGACCGATCCTGAGAATACCCAGAGTTTGACCAGCGAAGTCGAACGTCATCAAAGGTCCCATCATTTTTCTGAATGGTTACTGACAGAGCCTGGTGAATGGCGTTTAAAAGCCGCATTCGACGAGCTTAAAGTGACACTTCCTGTACCACTTCAGATTGTTCACGATGATCGATTTATCTGCTCGCACGATGACTTCCAAGCCTTTTTAACGGGCAGGAAGCAGCCGCGGATGGAACACTTCTACCGTAAAATCAGGCAGTCGACTGGGATCCTGATGGACGGAGGTGACCCCGTTGGTGGTCAATGGAATTTTGATCATGATAATCGCAAGGCGTTGGATCAACGTGCCACACCCAATCCTCCACAATGGCCGCTGGACTCGATCACTGAAGCAGTGATTGAACTGGTGAATACCCGGTTGACTGATCATTTTGGGGTCCTTGATGGGGCGGACTTTCGGTGGCCGGTCAATCGCGAGCAAGCGCTTCTCATGCTTGACCATTTCATCACCGCGCGGTTGCCTTCTTTCGGCGATTTTCAAGACGCGATGGTACTCGGTAAAGACACCTTATTTCACAGTCTCATTTCAACCAGTCTGAACCTCGGTTTATTACGTCCGATGGAAGTCTGTCAGGCTGCTGAAGAGGCCTATCGTCAGGGGCATGCACCAATCAACGCGGTCGAGGGCTTTATTCGCCAGATTATCGGCTGGCGTGAGTATGTCCGAGGATTATATTGGGCCTACATGCCAGACTACCAAACCCGTAATTCACTCAACGCGTCCTGGCCGTTGCCAGCCTTTTTTTGGGATGAATCGAAAACCGGGATGGTGTGTCTTTCGGAAGCAATTCGAAATACGCGCGAAAATGCCTATGCGCACCATATTCAGCGACTCATGGTGACGGGGAACTTTGCCCTCATCGCCGGCTGCTCTGTGACCGAGGTGTGCGAGTGGTATTTATCAGTATATGCCGACGCTTATGAGTGGGTGGAGCTACCGAATACGCTTGGGATGGCGTTATTCGCTGACGATGGGGTGATGGCGTCGAAGCCCTATTGCGCCAGCGGCAAATATATCGATCGGATGAGTGATTACTGCAAATCTTGTCGGTACCAAGTGAAAGAAACGGAGACCGAAAACGCTTGTCCCTTTAACTACTTGTACTGGGACTTCTTAATGACACATCAAGAGCGATTTCGCTCGAACCCTAGAATGGCCATGATTTTGAGGAATCTCGATCGGTTCAGTGAGCCTAAATTGGCTGCAATTCGATCACGCGCGATGGAATTTCGAGCGCGGATTGAGTCCACTGGATCTGATGTGATTGCCTCCTCGCAGGAGTCATTATTGTGAAGCGCGACGGAAAGACACTCAAAAAATCAGATCTTCCGAGCAAAGTCTGCCCCGTCTGCAGTCGGCCGTTTAGCTGGCGAAAAAAATGGGAAAGAGATTGGGATCAAGTGATCTATTGCAGTGATCGTTGCCGTCGGCAGGGGGTGCGAGTTGAAGTCTGAAGTGGTGATTTGGTTAGTTCGTGATACCTGCCGAGTGACAGATAATCCGGTACTCCATCGTGCATGTCAGATCGCACAAAGCCGAGGAGCACAGGTCCTTGCATTAGCGTGTTTAGAGCCGAGGCGGTGGGCTGATCAACAATTTGGGCTGTCCCGAGTTGGATCGCATTGGATGCGATTCCGCGCGGAGAGTTTGCGTGCTTTAAGACAAGAGCTCGAGGCATTGGGTGGTGGGTTGTGGTTGAGTTCGGAAGAGCCTGTTTATGCAGTCAACCGGATCCAGCAGCAGTACTCGGTGATTACCCTTGTCTGTGATGAACCGGTTGCGACAGAAGAGCGATTAGAAGTGGCAAGGCTTGAGGCGGAGGGTTACTCAACGGTTCCAGTCTTCGTGGATGATTTGTTTCGCTTTGAACAGCTTCCATTCGATTTAGATGAGCTTCCGGCAACGTTTTCAAAATTTAGAAAGGCGGTTGAGAAAAAACCGAGTCTGTTACCAGATCGGCCGATCGATAGCCGGTCAATGGGAGGATGCATTCCATCCATTTGGGCGGATCCCGCGGAATGGAAAGAGGCGCTTGAGATCCCATTAGATCCGAGTATCGAGGTTCCAACACATGGTGGCGCAGAATCAGCCAGTGGGCATTGGAAGGCCTATCTTGATGCGAGAGCTTTATCGCATTACAAGCAAACGAGAAATGCATTTCAAGGACCGATGCAGTCCAGTCATTTATCGGCATGGCTTGCCCATGGCTGTATCTCGCCACGACAGATTTGGTGGGATACGCTCCAGTATGAGCAGGATCTCGAAGCTAATGAGTCCACTTACTGGTTGAGGTTTGAACTGTTGTGGCGCGAATATTTTCGGTGGTACTCAAGAGCCAGTGATTGGACCTTGTTTCGTCGAACTGGACCGAGTGATCAAGTCTTTGGATTTGATCAGAATGCCCGTCGTTTCGAGCGATGGAAAACCGGCCACACCGATTGCGATATCGTGGATGCTGCGATGCGAGAACTGAATCAAACCGGCTGGATGAGTAACCGGGCAAGACAACTGGTTGCAAGTCATCTCATTTATGAATCGAATTTAGACTGGCGTTTGGGTGCAGCCTATTTTGAAAGCCAATTGGTCGATTTTGATGTGGCCAGTAATTGGGGGAATTGGGCCTATATTGCTGGTGTCGGGCCTGATCCACGAGGCGGTCGTATTTTCCATCTGAATGATCAGGCAGACCGCTACGATCCCGATGGGTCGTATCGAAGACGTTGGCTGTCATGACCCTGCCGGTCGTTGTTTGGTTCAAGCGAGATCTCCGCATCGTCGATCATGAGCCATTGGATGCAGCCGTTCGTGAAGGTCCAGTCATCCCAATCTATGTGGTTGAGCCTGAGTATTGGGCGATGGAATATACCTCGGGTCGCCAATGGTTATTTTTGAAGGATTCGATCTTGTCACTGGATCAGGCCTTAGGCGAATGCGGTCAGCCATTGTGGACTGCAATCGGTCAGGTCGAGGAGGTATTTGATCGATTGCATCGTCGGTATCAGTTCCAGACGCTGGTTTCACACCAAGAAACTGGTCCCGATTGGACGTTTCAACGGGATCGTCGAGTCAAGCAATGGTGCAAAGACCGAGGAGTGACTTGGACTGAGTACCGGCAACATGGAGTGGTTCGCGGTCTTCGCGAGCGTCAAGGCTGGGCCAAACAATGGGGTGAGCTGATGGATCGCCCGCAACGACCTGTCCCGTCTCGAATTGAAGGTGTCGGTAGCCCTCCGAAACCAGCTGCTGAAGTGTTGCAAGCGGTATCGATCACCGATGAATCTCTGGTGCGTAGTCAGAGCGGTGGTCGCTCTGAGGGCTTAGAGCTCTTGGATAGCTTTTTAGACAGGCGTTGTGAAACCTATCGTGGTGGAATGTCGAGTCCTTTGACTGGAGAGCAGGTCTGTTCCAGGATCTCGACGCATCTGTCGGTCGGGACTCTGGGTGTCCGTGAGGTTTGGCAGCGTGTGTGTGAACGTCGTGATGAGCTCAAACACGATGGGGGCCGATCCCAGGCTCTCCGCAGCTTGAAATCGTTTCAATCGAGATTGCATTGGCATTGCCATTTTATGCAGAAACTCGAGTCTGAGCCTCGGCTAGAGTTTGAAGAGTTACACCGCGGATTTATTGGGCTACGAGAGACCGACGGCAACATGACAATGGAGCCATTTGAACGGTTCCGAACCGGCACTCTTGGCTGGCCTTTTGTAGATGCATGCTTGCGATGTCTGTCACAGACGGGTTGGTTGAACTTTCGAATGCGCGCCATGCTAGTGTCGATCGCGAGCTACCATTTGTGGATTGATTGGCGGCAAACTGGTGCGTTGATGGCGCGGTGGTTTACTGACTTTGAGGCAGGTATTCATTGGTCACAAGTACAAATGCAATCCGGAACAACCGGGATCAATGCCAATCGAATGTATTCCCCGGTCAAACAATCTGAAGACCAAGATCCACAGGGGATCTTTATCAAACGGTGGGTGCCGGAGCTTCGAAATGTGCCGATTGAATGGATCCATCAACCCTGGCGAATGCCCTTAAGTATGCAACGAGCCGTGGGATGTGAGATGGGTCTGCACTACCCAGCACCCATTGGGGACCCAGCCCAGCTTGCGCGAGTTGCTCGGATGCGATTCAAGGCGTGGATTGAGACGCATGATTTGAAGCCTGAGGCTCAACGAGTCCTGAAGGCACATGGCAGTCGGCTAAGACAGGTGCGTCCGCGGTATGGTAAAAAGGTTGCTACGTCGCAGATGGCTTTGGATTTGGAATGACAGATAACGATCAGAACCGGATGGAAACCATGGGTGTCCGATTGGGCTATCTTGGTTTGTTACCTTTTGTTGCCGGTGCGGTCGCTGCACTCCTTTCCAATGAATTGGCGTCTTTTGCTCTGCAAGCCTTTGTCTTGTACTCACTGGCGATTCTGTCGTTTATGGGTGGGGTTCACTGGGGCTTGGCCTTGATCACTGGAACACGCCAGAGTTCTCGATTATTGGTCTCTGTGATCCCGGTGATCGCTGCTTGGATTTGCTTGATGACGTTGCCTGCGCATCTGACATTGGCGGTCTTGGGCGGTGGGTTTATTGCGCAATGGTTTGTAGACCGACCAATCTTAGCTGAGCTTCCGATTCCGTCTTGGTATCTGGAGATGCGTCCGCGACTCGCCTATGTCGTTGCCGGCTGTCATCTATTTATGTTGTTTCGGTTGATGAGCTAGTTATTGCGGGAGACGTTTGATCTCGGGCACGAAAAGCGACGGATCAACGGACACTCCATTGAGAATGACCCCTAAATGCAAATGTGCACCTGTCACCCGGCCTGTCGCTCCAACAGTGCCGATCGGTTGGCCTTGCTCAACCTCTTGTCCTTCACCAACATCAATTTGATCCATGTGGTTATACATGGTTTTTAAACCTTCCCCGTGATCGATAACCACTAAGCGACCGTTAAAAAAGAAATCACCCACCAAGGTGACTCGACCCCGAGCAGCCGCTTTGATTGGAGTTCCTGTGGGTGCTGCAATATCAGTTCCGGAGTGTGGGCGGCGTGGTTGATCGTTAAAGAATCGACGTTTACCGAAGGGACCTGAAATTGGACCTTCGACTGGAAGGATCAGTCGGATGGTATCGAGTTCTCCATCGAATGCATCGAGTGCACCGCGCTGCCGTTTGGATTCTCCCTTGATGCGATCAAGATCTAACGGATTGGGCGTTACATGTCGTTGATTTTTCAGATAGATGCGTTGTTCTAAGTATTTCTTGGGGCGGACTTCAAATGGAATTTGCTTCCCCATATTCTGTAGCTGGTGGGTCCCGGGTTCGAGTGATAGGGGGAGGCCAACGACCGCCAAGTCTTGGCCATTATCTGTGATCGTTAACACCGGTTTGCCGTCAAATGTCGGGCGAGAGTCTGGTTCGATGGGAATGACGGCGACGCCTCCGGGAACGCGGGAGTCCTCGATTGCCATTGCCGACGTTGAGAGCGCAGCGATGAAGACTGCGAGACATCCAAATCTCATGTTGGGTCCTTCATGATATGAGTCACTGTAGCGTTGAGCCTGCCATCTTTGAGGCGAATTTCAACTGGGGACTGCTCGGTCACATCACCGACGGATCCAATCGAGCGATCCACCTGCGTATCACCTTTTAAAACGATTCCGTAACCACGGCTTAATGTTGCAAGAGGACTTAAAGTATCCAGTTGAGCGCTGAGATGAGCTAGGGCGATTTTAGTGTGTTTGATGCGCTGATCCGCGGCCTGTTGCAAGCGCGACTGGATGGATCGGACATCATGACGTTTCAAGGCGATGTACTCCGTCGGGGGCACGAGCTTTCGCTCGAGTTGTCGCAGTCGGTCCCGGGATTGATTGGTGTGTTGCGTGACGCCGCTTGAGAGTCTATGTGTCACCAGTTCCAGTCGTTGCTGTGCCAGTGAGATCAATGTATCTGCACGTGAGACGAGACGATCTTGGTATTGATGTAATCGCCGGGTGATGTCGAAGACGTCCGGTGTTGCCAGTTCTGCTGCTTGCGATGGCGTAGCGGCCCGGACGTCAGCGATTAGATCGGTCAGCCCAGTATCGGTTTCATGTCCGACCGCGGAGATCACGGGAATTTGGCAATTGGCCAGGGTGCGGCATAGTTGTTCATCATTAAACGCGCTGAGATCCTCAGAAGCCCCGCCGCCGCGTCCAATGATGAGAACGTCAGCGATGCCTTCTTCAGAGGCTCGTCGTAGGGCTGAAACGAGCTCCTCTGGAGCAGTCTCCCCTTGAACTGCTGCCGAATAGAATCGAATGCTTGCGATCGGCCAGCGCTTTTTCAGAATAGTCAACATATCGCGAATCACAGCGCCCTTTGACGAGGTGATCAGACCGATACATCGAGGCATCGCTGGTAAGGATTGTTTACGAGTTAAATCAGTTAATCCTTCGGCGATCAGTTTGGCTTTCAGCGCGTCGAGTTTTGCTTTTTGGTCACCCACACCTGCTTCTGTCATGTGTTTGACGATCAACTGCAGTCGTCCGTTTGGTGGGTAAAAGTTCACCTCACAGCGGACACGAACTTTGAGTCCATTACGAGCGATGAGTCGGACCAGTCGGTTGGCCCCCTTGAACATCACAGCGCTTAACGAGGCTTCACCATCGGTTAAGGAAAAATACCAGTGCCCTGATGGATAGGTTTTAAAGTTGCTGATTTCCGCATCCAAAGTCACGGCTCGAGGGAAGAATTCAGTCAGCGCTTGGGTCAGTAGAGCGGCCAGCGAAGAGACTGTTAGCGCATTTTCGGCTTCGCTCACTTGTTCCGACACCCCTTAACTCCTTAAACTATGCGATTACCCGCCACCTTCAAGGACTTACTCATGTTACGGATTGCCGAAGACGCCCTGACCTTTGATGATGTGCTGCTTGTTCCGGGTTATTCAAACGTCATTCCTGCTAATGTCAGCTTGAAAACTCAAATCACGCGCAACATTGAGCTTAGCATGCCCTTATTGTCAGCGGCGATGGATACTGTGACTGAAGCGTCACTGGCGATCGCGATGGCTCAGGAGGGAGGCCTCGGGATTCTGCATAAAAATATGACCATCGAGCAGCAGGCTTTGGAAGTCCGTAAAGTCAAAAAATTCGAGACAGGCATTATTCAGGATCCGGTGACTTGTGCTCCCAACATCACGATCCACGAACTACTAGCCATCACACGTCATCACAACATCAGCGGTGTCCCTGTCGTGGAAGGCGATAATTTGGTCGGTATCGTCACCGGTCGCGATATTCGGTTCGTTCCGGATCTCAATGTGTTGGTTCGCGATGTAATGACACCTAAGGATCGTTTGGTCACTGTGACTGAGGGTGCTGGCCATTTGGAAATTCAAACAAAACTTCACAAACACCGGATCGAAAAAGTGTTGGTGGTGGACGACGACTTTCGATTGAAGGGTCTTGTCACGGTCAAAGATATGATGAAAGCCGAGAGTCATCCCAATGCTGCCAAAGATGCGGCGAAGCGCTTATTAGCTGCCGCTGCAGTCGGAACAGGCGCGGAGGGTGAAGAGCGTGTGGGTGCCTTAGTCGAGGCCGGCGTTGACATTTTGGTCGTCGATACAGCCCATGGTCACTCTCAGGGGGTCTTGGATCGAGTCGCCTGGATCAAACAAACCTTTCCACAGGTTGACGTGATCGGTGGAAACATTGCGACCGGGGAAGCAGCAAAGGCACTTGTTGAAGTCGGTGCGGATGCTGTGAAAGTGGGTATTGGTCCGGGTTCAATTTGTACTACCCGCATTGTTGCGGGGGTTGGTGTGCCGCAGGTCTCAGCGATTGCCAATGTTGCGTCAGCACTCATGGGGTCTGGAATCCCGTTGATTGCTGACGGTGGAATTCGATATTCCGGTGATATCGCAAAAGCGATCGCAGCGGGTGCATCGACGGTCATGGTTGGTTCGTTGCTTGCCGGTACTGACGAGGCTCCAGGTGAAGTGGAATTGTTCCAAGGCCGAGCTTACAAGTCCTATCGTGGGATGGGGTCGCTCGGTGCCATGGCGCAGCGAGAAGGGTCGTCGGATCGGTATTTCCAGGATGCCAGTGCCGGTGCTGAGAAGCTCGTTCCCGAGGGTGTGGAAGGACGTGTTCCCTGTAAAGGTCCTCTGTCAGGGATCGTTCATCAGATGATGGGAGGGCTTCGCGCAGCCATGGGATACACAGGGTGTGCTTCGATTGAAGAAATGCGTTCACGTCCTAGTTTCGTGAAAATCTCAGGAGCGGGTGTTAAAGAATCTCATGTGCATGATGTGTCGATCACGAAAGAAGCACCTAACTACCGAGTGAAATAACGATGGATATTCATGCTGACCGACTGCTGATTCTGGATTTTGGATCGCAGTACACCCAACTGATCGCTCGCCGGGTGCGCGAGCACGGGGTGTATTCAGAGATCCTTCCTTGCGACGTAGATCCGGCACGGATCACTGATTTTTCTCCAAAGGGAGTGGTGTTGTCGGGAGGCCCTGAGTCAACAACCGATGCAGCAGGTTGGACAATCCCCAAAGAGGTGTATGACTTAAACGTTCCAATTTTGGGCATTTGCTACGGGATGCAAGCGTTGGCTCAAGAGCTGGGTGGCCGTGTGGAATCGAGTCAATTACGAGAGTTCGGTCACGCAGATCTTGTCATTGAAGATGATTCGTCGCTATTGGCTGGATTATCCGAGACCGGGTCGTTATCGGTTTGGATGAGTCATGGCGACCGAGTGGTTGAGTTGCCACCAGGCTTTCAGGCGATCGGTTCCAGTGCTCATGCGCCGATCGCCGCAATGGCCAATGACGAACGCAGAATTTATGGCCTGCAATTCCATCCTGAAGTGACTCATTCAGAGGGCGGATCTGAGATGCTCGCCCGATTTGCACATGGGATTTGTGGTTGCGGTCGAGAATGGACACCTGAAAATATCATTGATGACGCGATCCACGAGGTACGCAGACAAGTGGGCGATGGTCAGGTCTTGTTGGGATTATCTGGGGGTGTCGACTCCTCTGTAGTCGCGGCACTTCTTCACAAAGCGATTGGTGATCAACTGGTTTGTGTGTTTGTGGACAACGGTTTATTGCGCCTTAATGAAGGTGTGCAAGTGATGGAAGCATTTGCGCAGAATCTGGGTGTTAGAGTCATTCGAGCGAATGCGGAAGACCGCTTCTTAACAGCCCTCAAAGGGGAAGCTGATCCGGAGCGAAAGCGCAAGATTATCGGACGGACATTTATTGAAGTATTCGAAGAAGAGGCCGCTAAGTTAAGTGATGTTCGTTTCCTTGCTCAAGGGACGATTTATCCGGATGTGATCGAATCTGCAGGTGCTGCCTCAGGAAAGGCTCACGTGATTAAAAGTCACCACAACGTTGGTGGTCTTCCAGAGGATATGCGGATGGAGCTTGTTGAGCCCCTGCGCGAACTGTTTAAGGATGAAGTTCGGATTCTCGGTGTCACGCTTGGCCTTCCTCCGTCGATGGTTTATCGCCACCCGTTCCCGGGGCCAGGACTCGGCGTGCGTATCCTGGGGGAGGTGCAAAAGAGATCGGCTGATATCTTGCGCAAAGCGGATCATATTTTTATTGAAGAATTAAGAAAGGCTGACCTGTATGACAAAGTCTCGCAGGCATTTGCGGTCTTCTTGCCAGTAAACTCTGTCGGGGTCGTTGGCGATCAGCGCCGTTACGCTCCAGTTGTGGCACTTCGCGCAGTTGAGACGATTGACTTTATGACAGCGCGTTGGGCGCATTTACCCTATGAGTTTATCGAGCATGTCTCAGGCAGAATCATCAATGAGATAGAAGATGTGAGTCGCGTCGTCTATGACGTCAGTTCCAAGCCGCCTGCTACTATCGAGTGGGAGTAGTTTTTCATGTGTAAGTCATTGATTTATAACAATTTATGACTTGCACATTACTTTCACGCGCAGAAATCAGTCGTTGATTTCCTTAGTCTTTTTTCATACAGTTACACAAAATGTTGCACAAACGTGTGACTACTGAAACTCGTAGTAACTCAGAGACTAAGATTTGGCACTGAAGAAACAGCACTTTGCTGAAGGCGAAATACCAATATTTGACGAAGCTTGTATCTACAAGCGAGGTGAGTATTGGCAGTTTCGTATGTGGTTGCCAAAAGAAAATAAGTACGCACGCAAAAGCCTACGCACACGCAGTGAAGCTACTGCGATTGAAAAGGGTAAAGCAGCGTATTTAGAGATTTACGCTAATCTGCAACAAGGTAAATCCTACTTCTCCATAACCACAAAAGAAGGTGTGGAGAAGTATCTTAGCTTCCGTATGCGTGACGTTGAACTTGGACACATCGTTAAGGGACGTCACACAACAATCGCAACGCATCTACAACACTTTCTTAGTTTCATTGGCAAAGACACTAAGCTGAAAGAACTAGAACGTACTGACTGCGAAAACTACTTCTACCATCGCCACAAAGCTACAAACGGCAACGTCAAACAAGTCACTGTGCAAAACGAACAAAGCACAATCAATGCGCTGATGAAGTGGCTGCATAAGAATGGCGAAACACACATAGATGGCTTCGACTTTAAGAAGCTACCACGCTTAGACAAAGGCAATGAAGCTATTCGTCGTGCAACACTGACTAACGACGAATACGAAAAGTTGTTCCGTGCTATGCGTACCTATACTGCCAAACACAACAAGCTGGATGATGCAGAATTGAGAGTGCGAAAAATCGTGCAGCACTACGTTCTAATTGCAGCTAACAGTGGGTTACGAGTCGGCGAACAACGACAGCTACGTTGGAGTGACGTGCAGATTGAATGTCATAAAGTGAATGGCGAAGAAAAAAAGCTAGCACGTATTCACGTTCGCGCAGAGACAAGTAAAGTGCGTACAAGTCGCACTTTCTTGTGTCGCAACGGACATTACTTTGAACGCTTACGTGAAATATCAAAGCCTAAAAGTTCAGCCGAGTTAATCTTTACAGTGGATAACGCTACTGAACTAAGCAAACGTACGCTGTTGTATCACTGGCACAAGATGATTGAGTTAGCTGATATTGCTGATAGGGAAGTGCGTGACTTAGTACCCTACAGTTTGCGTCACTTTATGATTACGCAGCGTATTATGAGTGGTTTAACGTTTAGGCAGATTGCAGATATGTGTGGCACTAGCGTGGCGCAGATTGAAAAGACGTATTACCACTTGAACGACGAAATACGTTTAACCAACGCCGTAGCTGATTACAGACGTAAAGATGATGGCACGATTGAAGTGCTATAAGGAGCAAGCATGATTGGAACAAACTATACAAATAAAATTCCTACTCCAATTAGAGATGCTATGAAGCAGCTTACTAATGATGACTGTTATTTAATAAAGCGTCGTGTTAAAGGTGTTACGGGAAGTGGGGCAGTGCTTAACTGCCATCAAAATGTACAAGACTTAGTTGATAGAATCGGCGGTGAAAGAATTAGTGGTTGGCTGCTAATGCGTAAGAACGAACTTTATCGCAATGGAATGTATATTTGGATGTTTCACAGTATTTGGAAAACACCAGAAAATGAATACGTAGACGTCACCCAAAGCGATATTTATGGCAACGAAAAGCTAGCAACATTTTGGCATGATTCAGTCAGAAGCGCTGATTTAGATGAAGGGACTTCTTACAACTCTGTTATTACACTGGAAAGCGCCAAAGCAGTACAAATGATAGCTAGAGGAACAAACACGCAGCTATCTATTGGCACTCCATATTGGACAGAGAATAGCGTTCGCTTCTTTAGCGGTTTAGATGAACACAGCGGAATGTATCGAATGTTGCATAGTGATTATCCACAGAATACAAAAATGCTAGAAGAGCAATACAACTGTCGTTCAGAAGGGAATCGTCTTGTGCCAAATAATAAAGACGATAAAGTCTCCACACAGATATTCTTTGATTTCTCTGTAAGTTAAATCAACTCAGCAGCGTTGCGTTTCATCTCGTCATTTACAGTAACGTAGCGCTGCGTAGTTTGGATGCTACGGTGTCCAGCCATGTCAGCTAACACAAACACACTAACGCCTTTCTGACTCAACGTAGTTAACCAAGTACGTCTACCACTGTGTGACGTAGCGCCAGCAATCCCAGCACGTGCATACAAGCGTTGTAGATGCTGTGTAGCAGTGTTTGCACTAAACCTTTCACTCTTTTGCGTAGAGAACAAATAACCGTGCTGTGGACGCTTAGCAACGCTGCTAACGTATGCTTGTAGCTGACGCTGCATCTGCTTGGGTAGGAATATCTTACGTGCTCGTTTGGACTTGGTACGTGCTGCATCAAGTGTCATTTCGTCTCGAACCGCGTCGTTTGCATCAAGTATGTCATCAAAACGCAGTGCAGCGACTTCGCCAACACGCAAACCACACAAATGCGTAAACAACAGCATCGTGCTATCACGCAGTGGATAACGACTGCACGAATTTGTTACGTCTAGTAGCTGCTTGAGTTCTGTTTTGTTCAGTGTCTTTGCTTGTGCCATATGCCCTACCCAAATGTAATATTTTCGTGCATATAGCGTATTTTCTGATGTTCTATTTGGACAATCGAAAACTGCTTATATAAATCCATATGTATCTCAGTGACTTACGTAGAAATGTAAGATAAACACAATTTTCTTACTTTTCTGAAGTGCTGTCTGAGTGTCAGCTTCGCTAACACTACTTGTGCCGTTTGTTCATTCGCTATCGCTCAATCATATACAGCACTGCGTATCTTTTCTTGTTTCGTTATTGAAGTGGCTCATTTAGATTGTGTTTAGCCATAAGAAGGCTTAAGCAGCCTCCTAACAGCTTTTAGCGTCTCATTTGAGTTGCTTATCAGCCACTGTGTAACAAGCCTTCTTAGCTACTGCTAAGTTTCGGTATGGTTGGGCTATTACCGTTTACTTGCCTAAGTACCAACGCAACTACGTAGCATTACACAGTGTGCTACGCAGCTTCTGCGGTTTCATCATCCACAGACTTATCATGCGTCTTATTTTGTATAGCGATTACGAAGCTACCGCTTTTGAGTGTCTCTGCTAGAACACTGCGTGTGCTGACAAAATCCGTTGGCTGCAACCTTCGTTGGCAAACTCGATGTCGTTTAATTGGGCACTGTGTGCAGATAAATACACAGCAACACTTACAAGCTGTGCATATTGTTATTTATCAACTGAGGAAGAAAAGGATGCAGAAAACGGTTCTAAACGAGGTATTTGAGTTATTGGTGCAGATTGGCGCTGTCAGCAGCGAAAGTGAGTTCAGCAAAGATTGGTTATGCAGAAGCGAGTGTTACATGCGTACGCTGCGTTTTAAGCGTGTTAAACCCAGTGTGGGCACGTTGGCTATATGCGCAAGCAAACTACAGCACTACGGACGCTGCATGACGGCAACAGAACAGCATACGCAGCTTGGCAAACGTTTTATTGAACTTAGCGAACAGTGTCACAAGCAAATTAATACGGATGCTGTGGGATGGTGGAAAGACGGGGTGAGGGTTTGACAAGTAACACTGTACCTTCACGCCAACAACCTCGTCATCCGAAATTGGGTTTTAGGCGTGAAAATTTCGTGCAGCGGTTTTCTGCGGTGGAGTACTTACAGAAGTTAGGTGGTGATTTCGCATCACCCCATTCTGCTAGTTGCTAAATAACAGTATGAACAAGAGTGCCTTACAAGACATACAACAAGCATTGAATGCGATACGTGGTGAGATAGAACGTGTAGACGACGAGACAAAGTGGGCAGCACTTGAATTAATGCTAGGCACAAGCAGCAGTGTGGTAGCACTCGCTAAGAAGATGGCAAAGCCAGAAACAAAGACAGTCACACGGACTGTCGCTGTTCCAAAGACAAAGATAGTCAAGCAAGAACCGCAGCAGCAGACAACGCCAAAAGACACAGAACGAACAGACTTTACACCTATTCGTCCACATCCACCGTTATCAAATCAACGAGACGACAGAGATAAACGCTGAAAACTTATGATAAATGCACGGTTTGTTGCTGTTTGACTGTTTGATTGACACAGTGACTGACTGGCATAGTGATACGCTATGTAAATGCTTATTGCTACAATACAGCACGTTACAGCAGACGTATAAAAAACGTGCTGTTCATTCACTTAACAAATCTATAATATAGGACTGACACTTAACCTATGGAGGTGTGAGATGAAATCTTATGACGAATTGAAAGCTGAAATGGAAGCGATTCAGCGGCAGATGGTTGAAGCTAAGAAGAACGAACGTGCCAATGCACTGAAAGAAGTAAAGCGTCTTTGCAAAGAATTTGGCTTCACTGCTGGCATGCTGAAAGGTTCGTTGGCTGAAGGCAGAAAAGCTAAAGAGAAGTAACACTTAACCTATCGCTCAAACTTCGCTTAAAGGATTGTTAACTTGAAATATCGCGCTGAAATTGACGGCTTGCGAGCACTTGCTGTTGTCCCTGTAATTTTGTTCCACGCTGGATTTGAACTTTTTAGTGGGGGCTTTGTTGGCGTAGATGTGTTCTTTGTAATCAGTGGCTACTTGATTACAACAATTCTTATTGAAGACATAGAAAACAACCGTTTCAGTATCGTTAACTTCTATGAGAGACGTGCTAGACGAATATTGCCAGCACTTTTCTTTGTAATGCTTGTATGCATTCCGTTTGCTTGGATGTGGATGCTGCCAAATCAAATGAATGACTTTGCAAAAAGTCTCGTCGCAGTCACTCTTTTTGCATCAAATATCTTATTCTGGAGAGAGAGTGGATACTTTGATGCAGCTGCTGAAGAAAAACCTTTGCTACATACATGGAGTTTGGCTGTAGAAGAGCAGTACTACTTACTATTTCCCATCTTCCTAATATTAGCTTGGCGCTTTGGTAAGAACAGAGTATTTTGGATGATTGTTTTGATGGCAGCTATCAGTTTACTGCTAAGTGAATGGGGTTGGCGTAACCAAACTACAGCTAATTTCTACCTTGCCCCAACACGAGCATGGGAATTATTCGCCTGTATCAATTGGGGCTAGGCCTTCGGTAGATAGGAATTTATTGATATAGGCAAGAATTTTGCTGTCATCACCGCCAACCAGAAAAACAAAGCGGATAAACCGGCCTGCACCATCGAAATCGTGAAAGGCACGCGCATGTAACTCGTCTGATAAAACGCGGCGAAGGGCATATTCCTGCATACGAAAAAATCCTAAAAACCAATGTCCCTGTCTCAGACTGCGTTTTTCGGCGCAATCTGTCCAGCCCCAAAGCCCGAACCTGCGGCGAAATGCGCCATCGCTATCAGGCTATCCGCAAAACAATAACCCCGCTGAAAATCATCAAGATGATGCCGGCTTTAAACCATGTCATTTTTTCTTTTAAGAACAGAACACCAAGCGCCACCGCAAACAGAACCGAGGTTTCGCGAAGCGATGACACCACCGCAACAGGCGCCGACAGACAGGCCCAAAGCACCGCAACATAGGCAAAATAAGACGCCGCCCCGCCAATCACAAAGGTGCGGGGCGCATCGCGATACATGCGCGTCAAAACCGTTGGATGAAACCGTGCCAGATACAGTCCCAATAAAACCGCATTGGCCGTGGTCGATGCGCCATAATAGCTGATCGCGCTTTGCGTCAGGCGCGTGCCAGTTGCATCAACGATCGAATAGCTGGCGATAAAACAGCCCGTAATCACCGCCAAAACAATCCCGGTAATGCCAACCGCCTTATTGCGATATTGAACAATGCCATAGGTCATGATCGCCCCCGACACCATGATCACGCCAATCACCTCCATTGGTTTTAAAACACCCGGAACACTGATCATGGTAAACAAGGTAATCAACAGCGGCGATGCCCCGCGGGCAACCGGATAAATCTGCGTCAACTCGCCAAAACGATAAGCATTTAACAAAAATACCTGATAGCCAAGATGTAGCACCGCACTTGCCATCACATAAGGCCATGCGCCTTCAGGCGGCAAGCCAGCATAGAAAAGGCCGATAAAAGCCAGCGGCAGATGGCCAAACATAACCGCCGCCATGCCAAGCGCCTTGTCATGCGTCCCACGAACCAGAAAATTCCAAAAGGCGTGCAAAAAGGCCGCGCCAAGCACCACAAGAACAATGCTGATGTCCATAAACAGCCCAACCTTCTGTCTTTTGCGCCCGCGCCCGTTATTGGGATAACAACGCGTCAAACACCATCGCGCCCGAAATATCAGCGTAAATCTAGCACATAAAGTCAGCAGGAAAAGCGAAATAGGCCGGTCAGATGATCACTTGGCAAGCGCGGTTTCAATGGCCTTGCGAAGACGGCCACTTTTCGGGCCAGTGGTCGAGGCAAACCAATCAACCAAATCACCATTGCCATCAATCACATGTTTATGAAAATTCCAGCGCGGCACGGCAAGGCCGCCATGCGCATCGGCAATCCATTTATAATAGGGGTGCGCGTTTGGGCCTTTGACATGAACAATATCGGCCATTGGGAAATCAATACCGTAATTCAACGTGCAGAATTCCTTGACCTGTTTGGCATCATCCAATTCCTGCCCGCCAAAATCATCGCTTGGCACACCAAGAACGACAAGCCCCTTATCCTTATACTCAGTCCACAGGCTTTGCAGCCCTTCATATTGGCCGGTAAAGCCACACATCGACGCGGTATTGACCAGCAAAACCACTTTGCCACGATATGTTTCCAATGGCAGATCACCACCATCAATGCTGGTAAAACTAAAATCATGGGCAGTAGCAGCAGCGGCAGGCATGATGCCCCCTTTCAGCATAAATAGGGTAAGAAGCAACAAAAAACGATGGGTGAGTTTGCGTGTCATGAAGCGATAAATGGTGATCATATTTCCCAAGTGCAAGCCCCTCTTTATCATCATCCGGCAAAAACCTAGTGACAGGTGATGATTTTGTTCCTAGGCTCATTTCCATCGTTGCAACAAATTGAAAAGGAGGTGATCTGATGTCTAGTGATAAACGGTTTGGTTCGAAGGACTTGGTTTCTGTTTGGCGGGCTGAGGAGCAGCCTTCTGGGTGCGCCTAGATCAGAAATTGACGGGCATTTCCCCGTAAAACAGGTCTTTTGATGACCGATCACGAAAAGGGGGGCCAAAACCCCCCTTTTTTTCTGCCCGTGCCATTTGGCAACAGATTTTGATTATTGGCTTTTCGGACGCTTGTCCAAAACCCTAGGCTTCAGACTTGCCACCAGCGGCAATCCAATCGGAAATGCCGCCAACATTACACACATTCTGATATCCCATTTCCTTTAGCGTCTTGCCAGCCAGCGCGGCCTGTCCACCAGCACCGCAAACAAGAACAATATCGGCATCTTTGCTCAGGCTTGCATTGAAATAGGGCAGGTTTTCATCAGCTGCAAATTCCAGAAATCCGCGTGGAATCCGAATCGCACCAGCAATCGTGCCGCTTTTGGCAATATCGCCGCTATCGCGAACGTCAATGAACAGGCTGTTACCAGCATCATGTTTGGCAATGCCATCAGCGGAAGAGATACGCGGAACGACGGCATTGGCTTCTTGGAGGAATTGTTTGGCATCTTTCATGGGTCGGCCTTTCGGTTGCAGTTATTTCAGGTTTGTTTCTCGCAAAATTATAAACTTTGTCTGGCTGGTCTGGCAAACCGCAAAAAGCACTGTCAATGGCGATATGCTAGCCAATTAAACGGGTTTTCACCTCATGCAAATGATCGGGTGAAATACCGCAACAGCCGCCAATAATGCCAGCGCCTGATGCCGCCCATTTCACCGCATAATCAGCATAGGCCGACGGCGTAATATCGCCGCGAAGCTCATGCAGGCTAGCA
>Ga0181603_10000144_pt1 | contig 55007 bp, 55 predicted proteins | sample 041ome_13_FD_148633 | JGI IMG/M metagenome (GOLD analysis project Ga0181603, IMG submission 148633) | Coastal salt marsh microbial communities from the Groves Creek Marsh, Skidaway Island, Georgia - 041409US metaG (spades assembly) | ecosystem: Environmental > Aquatic > Marine > Intertidal zone...
TTGAGTCCAAGAGACCAGCAGGTGTTTTATGTCAACAACGATCAGGTGGATTTGCGGCCTTATGACAGCGAACTCAAAGCCAATAAACTCATTTACAGCAATTTGATTTTTCCCTTGCATTTGGAATTAGGATCCAAAAAGGGTTGGTTTGTCCATCGGCATTCTGACAGTCGTACTTCTTATATAAAAAACTACCGTCGAAATGGATTGGTTCTTGGCGGTGGGGTGTTTGGTGGATTTAACATCCACAGCATTCAAAAACTTAAAACAGACCTAGGAAAAGAAAAGTACGACCCGGAATTGGATTTTAGCAAATTGGTCTATGGTTTCAGTGCCTATGTAGCTTTGCCTCATGTTATGACACTTTATGGAAAAATCGATTTGTCACAGCTGTTTGAAAATCAAGCCCATCTTCAACATAATGTTTCCTTGGGACTGCGTCTTGGGATAAATTAACTTTAAAAAATTGCCTGGATCGCCTCAAAGGCTGCTTCGGCCATACGATTTCCTTTTTGATCCAATAAGGGATTGACCTCACAAACTTCCAAAGCGACAACTTTTTCGCTGGCAAGAAATCCTTGAATGATTTGGATCACTTCTTGAGGGTCGAATCCTTTGGAAACGGGAGTTCCGGTTCCTCGAGATATTAAATCGCAATCCAAAGAATCCACGTCAAAGGTGATATAGATTAAATCTACCATTTGGAGTTGTTCCAAAGCTTCCTGAACACAGCAATGCAATCCTCGGTGTCGGATTTCATGTACCGGATAATTTCTAATACCGTGGGCATCCATAATGGCGTTTTCTTCTGCCTCGGTGTCGCGAACGCCAAAATAAATTAAATGCTCCGGGAGTAGCATGGGACTTACTGAACCCAATTGTTTGAGTTGTTCCCAACTGGACAAGGTGGCTTCGGCAACGGTGTTGATTTGCTGGGCTTTGTTATCGTGTCCTAAAGCTGCGGCCAGCGGCATTCCGTGTATGTTTCCAGAGGGAGAACTCCAAGGCGTATGCAAATCGGCATGTGCATCGATCCAAATGGCTGCCAATGTCAAGTCCGGATGGGTGGATTTGATTCCCGCCAAAGTGCCTAAAGCCGAAGAATGATCGCCAGACAAAAGCAGCGGAAAATAATTTTGAGTTAGGGCATTTTGGGTTGCCGTTTTGACCCGTTCACATTGTTCCACCACAAAATTTATCCGTTTGGCCGTAGTGTTATTTACCCGGTTATAAATGGTTTCATTGTTGGTGGGAACATCGCAAAACGGATGCCGATTAAAAAAATCATTGTCTGCATTGATGGCTGCAATTTCTATCGCATCGATGCCCATGTCGGAGCCACGTGTGCCGGCACCTATATCGGATCGGTTTTTGATTATGAATAGGGGTTTCATAAATTGTTGATTAGCGATTAAAAATACAACCAAAATTAAAACCCATAGCCAAAACCATTTTTTTATCTTTGAAAAAATACTTGATTATGTCCCTATCTGATTTATTTTCCTCTGGCTTTAAAACTCGAAATCGCGATCACTTTGCTGCCCTCGCCAGTATTGCTCTGGCCGACGGAGTGGTTACTCCCGAAGAATCTGCCTTTATCCATCGCACGGCACAACGGTTGGATATCGAAACCCCTGAAATCGAAGCCATTATTTCCAACCCCGCTGCACATCCTGTTAATCCTCCCTATTCGGGAAAAAAACGTTTGGAGCGCTTGTATGATTTATCCCGTATGGTGATGGTGGATCATATTGCTGATGCTGCCGAGAAAAAAATGATGAAACGCTTTATCATTGGACTGGGCTTTCCTACTCAGGAAGCCGAAACCATAATGGAAAAATCTTTTGAACTTCTTCGAAAAGGGATCGATGAAGATAAATTTATTGAGGCCTTTTAAAAATCAATTTGCTTTAAATTCGCTGATGGTATAACCGACTTCCTCATCGGCTATCATCTTACTTATATCAAAATAAATATAAGTTGGGAATCCGTATTCGGGATCAAAGGTCAGCTCCTCAACCACAGGATTTTTGCTTTGTCTTTCTCTGATATAATCAAAAAATTCATCCAAAGTCATATAGGTTTCGAATTCAAGAGTGGAATAATCTATTCCGTTTACCGTTTGAATTTCATTGTTGCGAACTACGATCTTTTTGGGAAGCGTGTATTCGTAGATACAGAAACAAGTGATTTGTAGAGTGAATTCATAATCGGTAATTCCTTGGTCTTTCCAAATTTTCTCTTGTTTGGAAAGAGCATCTTCGGGTTCAACCTCAGCGGTTTTGGTGCAGGAAACTAAAACTAAAAGAATGAATAGATTCAAGGTAAAATGTAAGGGTTTCATAATAATTGTTGTTTTAAAAAAATTTGAGTCGCTCTAACCAAAAATTATGCCATATTTTTACCGTACAAAACCCGAGAACGGAAGTAGGATGCAATTCCCAAAAGCGTAACGACAACAATAGCATAATAGACAAAATTGGGTGTTATAATTTTATCCCCACTGGCATAGGAATGCAAGCCGACCAAATAAAAATTAACCCCAAAATAAGTCATCAATATACTGGCAAAAGCTACCACACTCATTAAATTAAAAATCCAAGCCCCACGTAATCCGGGAACCAAACGCATGTGAATGACAAAGGCATATACCATAATGCTGATGAGTGCCCAAGTTTCTTTGGGATCCCAGCCCCAATAGCGTCCCCAGCTTTCGTTGGCCCACATACCACCCAAAAAGTTCCCAATGGTGAGCATAATCAAGCCGACAGTGAGTGCCAATTCATTGATGATGGTGAGTTCTTTGATTTGCAATTTAATTTTTTCCTTGTTTTTCTCGGAGGCGACCAACATCAACAACAGGGCAACGGCTCCAATGATCATTGCCAAGGCAAAAGGACCGTAACTTCCGACAATTACGGCAACGTGTATCATCAACCAATAACTGTCTAACACAGGCACCAAATTGGCGATGGCCGGATCCATCCAATTCCAGTGCGCAATCATTAATATCATTCCTGCTACAAAAGCAGTGGAGGCCATGGTCAAGGTGGATTTTCGACCAAAAACAAGACCGAAAAATTGTGTTGCCCAAGCCACATAAATCATGGATTCATAGGCATCGCTCCAAGGGGCATGCCCCGAAATGTACCAACGGGCAATTAACCCGGCCGTATGAAGCAGGAACAAGAGCAGCATCAACCCTTTAAATCCCTTTACCAAAAGCGTAATAAATTTATTGGAATTAAAAATTTGAAAGATCAATACCACAAAAAAGAGCGTACCCGCATAGATATACCAACTGTATAGTTTTTTAAAAATATCGTATTTATTGTAGGTAATCTCGGTATTGATTTTGTCTTCCGAAGGCAAAACCGCACTACCAAACTTTTTTTGAAATCCGTGAATGCTTTCCAGAAGCGTTTGCGCTTGGGAATAGTCTTGGTCTTGTTGTGCCAAACGTAAGGATTGAAAATATAGAGGCAAAATATTGCGCACATACAGTGAATCCTTTCCCTGAAAGCTGCTTGCCTCCAACTCGGGATAGGACACCCATTTGTTATTATCGTCATTTGGAAGCGGAAAAATTCGCATGATTTTTCCCTCCAAAGCAGAGTACAACAAATTCACTCTGCGGTCCAATTCGATAAAATCTTTTTGAAATTGATTGGGTACTGCCGCGCGATAGGCCATTTCCAATTGCGGGGCTAATTTGTAATTCCCATCCTTATCAAAAAACGATAATAAAGGAGCGTATTTTGCTTTTTTATCTTGTCCGGTCAGTTGGCGAATACTGTCATTTCCTCTTTTGAGGAAAATCATTGGAACATTATACCAAATTGCCGGATTGTTCATGATCGATAATAGGACTTGATCGGAATTCAACCCCTTGTAAGTATCACTTTTGCTGACTTTTCGTAATAATTCAGAAGAAAACGTATTGGCGGGTTTCATACGTCCCCCTGCATCTTGAATAACGAGTTTGCCAAAGGTTGCTGCATGTTCCTTGGAAAACGCATTTGCCTGAATGATCGAGTCAAAATCGATCGAGGACTGCTGCACATGCGTATGTTCTTGTGCTTGCAAAAACGAGCTGTTTAATCCAATTAAAAGAAGCATTACTCCAAGCACTTTTTTCTGAGCTTTGATTTTATCCAGTGCTTTGGAAAGGTCTTTAAAACGGGTTTTGCCGATAAAGAAAATTCCAATCATACTCAAATAAAGTAAAATATAACCCGTATAGGTAATCCATGTGCCCCATCGGTCGTGATTCACAGAAAGTATGGTACCTTTTTCGTCGGGGTTAAAAGAAGCTTGAAAAAAACGATAACCTTCATAATCCAAAACATGGTTCATATAAATGTCATAATCAAACGAGGTGGTCTTGTCCTCTAGGGTTATTTTACTCATAAATGAAGCATAACTCTTCTCAGTTCCGGGATATTTTTCGGCAATAAAGTCATTGAGTTTAATGGCAAAAGGAAGTTCAATGGGGAGCGACCCGAACTGCAAGTAAAAATCAAGATTGCCCACCGTCACTTTTTTGGGATCGTTTACCGAACCTTTTCCCCCCAATAGGGTGATTTGTTCGGAGGCATTTCCTACGCTGACCTCCAAACGCAAAGCATTTTGAACTGCTTCGCCTTGGGTATCCGCTTTGACAATGTCAAAAACCCCTCGAAGTGCAGGCTCGGGAATGACAAACTGGAAATTAGGAAGCGTATACAAAGCCCGTAACTGGAGAGGAGTCGCCACATTGGCTTCCAATACTCCTTGGAACTGATCGGCCATTCGCATAAACTGTCCTTCAAATGGGGATTCAATGGTATATAATCCCTCTGCCACTTGAATATTGATGGCTCCCTCTTGGGGACGGTTGAGCGTAAATAAAATATTGTGGATGTTGGCAATATCTCCCTCTTTCAAATAGTGGTCGTGACGATTGCCATCTCCGGCTTCGACAATCTTGAGGTAGCGTTCTCCTTTATCGTCCAAAACCAAGCCTTCCGTAGCATTTTCAATAAAATTTAAATATTGAATTGAAAATTCTTGCTCGTTAAATTTATTTTTCCAACGAAAACTATTGTCAACATGTTCGGAGAGCAACAAATCGCCTTGTAGTTTTTTACGCTGTGCAACCCCATCTATTTCCCCATCCACATATACCGTGAGATAGGTTTTATCGGACAACATTTGATTTTCAGTAACGCCTTCTCGTATGGGCATCACTCCTTCATAGCCAATATAACGCGTCACAAAAGCGCCCAACAAAATCAATAAAAAGGAAAGATGAAGCAGCAACACGGCCCATTTTTCTTTACGCATTAAACGATAAATAAAAATATTTCCAACAAAATTAATGGCCATTAAAACCATAAGAAGTTCAAACCACCAAGCGTTGTAAATCCAAATTTTGGCGGTATCGGTACTGTACCAGCTTTCGATAAAAGTGCCAAAAGCCATGGCTGTGGGGTACAGGATGAAGTTTATTGCCGTTAAACGTGTAGAAAAAAGGTATTTAAAGAGTTGATTTTTCATCGAAAATTTGCTTCTAAAGCGATGCAAATATACGTCATGTAAAAGAAACCTTCACAGACTTTGTCCGATTAAAAAATCATGTTAATCACAAGTAAAAAAAGTTCGATGAGTAAGCCGTAAAAAAAATATTGAAAAGTCCTTTTTCTAGGCATCTGCCCGAGTACTGCCGCCAAATAACCTACCGCAGCAGCAACACAAATAATAAGTTGAATAAAGTTTAGTGGATGGAGCCCGTCAATCGTAAGATAGTAGGCTACAAAAGCCCCCATACAAGCCAAAATGATAATGGCCGCTGGAATAAAAAGATAAAATTTGCTGAGGTAAAAACGTTCAAAAGAATGATAGAGTTTCATATTGTAAGATTTGGACTGTAAATTTAAGGAAAATGATTTTTTATTGCGGCCTTGCCTGATAAATTTTTAAATAAAAATGACTCCCCATGTTTCTCGCACGATTTTTTGCCCGCAGTGCGCACTCCCCTTCAAAAAGTGCATCCAATGTTTCAAACCAATAATTCAACCATACTCCAAAATGCAGGGCAGCTATGGAATACTTGTTTTGGGCGTCCACTTGTATGTGCTTTAACACTGGATTTCCCTTGAATTTTGCTACAAAAAACAATTGGGATTCCCAAAAATCGGTGAGTTGTTCGTGGTGTTGTGGCCAATCCGAAATGGCCTTGTTAAAAATTGGCCCTAAGAGTTCGTCGGTTCTTATTTTTTTATAAAATTCGGTCACCAAAAGTTGTACATCAGCTCTGTTTTCTATTGCTTTCAAAGTGTTTCAGTTAAGTTTTTTGAGGTTAAATACAATTTAAAGTTATTAAATGAATATAAAAAATCGCCTTTTCTTTTTCTCCTTTGAGAAAAAAAGGATGAAAACCTTACTTCCTTTCTTCATCCTCGTTTAGGTTTAGTATTTTTACATCTTATCTATGAAAGTCATACTACTCGGTGCCGGAAAACTTGGAAAACAATTGTATCGAACATTTGTAGATCAAAAAGAAACTCCTCTGGTTCAGTGGTATGACCGTTCGGCGAGTAGTGCTATAAGTCCGGAAGGCATCCCGATCGTGAAGGAATTGAATCAGCTCAAAACCGCCGACCTCTATCTTTTGGCCGTATCCGACAACGCAATTGGGAGCATCGCCCAACAACTCCCCAAAAATGCTTTAGTGGTGCATACTGCGGGCAGTGTTTCCATAGACGTGCTTTTGCCACACCCGCGCAGAGGGGTGTGTTATCCCGTTCAAAGTTTTAGCACTAGCCAACAAGTGTCGTTTTCCAAACTCTCTTTTGCTGTTGAAGCCTCAAATGCAGACGATACCGCCTTACTTATGCAGTGGGTGGAACGCATGGGAGCTGTTGCTCTATCCTTAAATTCCAATCAAAGGGAAGTACTCCATTTGGCTGCGGTTTTGGTGAACAACTTTACCAATCATTTATATGTGCAAGCGGCTGCACTTTGTAAAGCCCATCAGCTATCGTTTGATCTTTTACGACCGCTGATTGCTGAAACCGCACAAAAAATTGAAGCCCTCAGCCCCGAAGCGGCGCAAACTGGACCAGCACTCAGAAACGATACAATGACCCTTCAAAGACATTTAGAAATCATCCAAGACCCCACTTTAAAAACAATTTATAACACCCTCACCACTTCAATACAAAAACATCATGAAAGCAGCCAACTATAAAAATGTATTACCCCATATTAAAACCTTCATCTTTGATGTAGACGGTGTTTTGACGGATGGTAAAATTTTAATCACCACCGAGGGCGAGCTGCTCCGAGCCATGGACACCAAGGATGGCTATGCCATGAAATGCGCTTTGATTCAAGGGTATAAAATCGTGATCATATCCGGCGCACGGAATATAGGCATAGAAACGCGGATGAAAGAGCTCGGGATTTTTGACATCTATTTGGGTGCCAACCACAAATTGGACTCCTATCAAGATTTGATGGATAATTACGATTTAGACCCCGAAACCATTCTCTATGTGGGAGATGACATTCCAGACATCCCAGTGATGGAAAAAGTAGGTTTGGGATGCTGCCCCGCCGATGCTGTTTCGGATGTAAAGGCTATGGCAGATTATGTGTCCCACAAAAACGGGGGTGCCGGTTGTGTGAGAGAAATCATCGAACAGGTGCTTCGGGTACAAGGAAAATGGCGTTTGGATATTGGTGCGGGTAAAGATTAATTTATGGATTTAAAAGGTTTTGAAATTATTCTAGCGTCGGGGTCTCCTAGAAGACAAGCTTTTTTTGAAGAATTGGGAATTCCTTTTAAAAAAGAAGTGATTCCTGTGGAAGAAACGTTTCCTGCTTCGCTGCAGGGGGTTGCCATAGCGGAACATATTGTTCGTCAAAAAGCTGCGCCTTTTCAATCCAAAATCAAGAATAAACAACTTGTGATTACGGCCGATACCATTGTTTGGCAGTACCAACAATGTTTGGGAAAACCAAAAGATGAACAAGAAGTCGAGGCCATGCTTACTGCACTTTCCAACGCCAGCCATCAAGTCATTACAGCGGTAGGTTTTTTGTATTCCGACCAATGGGAATGCATCCATGCCGTTTCTGAAGTGCGATTTAACAAAATCTCACCGCAAGAAATCCGTGATTATATCGCCACGGGCTCTCCCCTAGACAAGGCAGGAGCTTATGGCATTCAGGACCCCTTTGGAACACTACATATCAGCGAAATACACGGGAGTTATACCAATATTGTAGGCTTGCCCGTGGCACAAGTTTTTGAAAAAATAAAAGAAATCATTGCCAAAGAATAACACTTTTAAAAATTCCCAATATCTTGAACCTATGAAATATGTAGTATCTCTTTTCACCATTTTACTTTTTTCTTGCCAGCAGTCCGGAGGACTCCAGCAGGCATCGGAACACTTGGAGTTGGATGACGACTTTAAAAACTATTGGTTTGACGGCACCGCCGAATTGAGTAGTTTTCAACTTACGCAATCGCGCTATGGCGAACCTAGAACAGGAACTGCCGTACTGATCTACGTAACTGAAGATTTTTTGGCTGACCAACAAGTGAAAGCCAACCAAAAATCAAACAGCACCAATTTGGTTTTAAAACTGAATCGCAACAAGAATTTTACAACTGGAATTTATCCCTATTCCATCATGAATAGTTCTTTTACTAAATTGAAACAGGCAACTCCATTAGTGAAAATTACAACCTCCATACAGGAATGGTGTGGACAAACCTATTTCCAACTCAATCGGAAAAATAATTTAAAAATTGTTGGGCATTCCTATTTTGAAGGAGAAGGCGATCAGTCGGTTAGTCTGAAAGACGCACTTACAGAGGATGAATTATGGCACTGGATTCGCACCCAACCCGAACGACTTCCAACGGGTGAAATTGAACTCCTCCCCGCTTTTGAATTTATTCGTTTAAAACATCAACCCCTGGGACTCGCCTCCGCGGTGGCTACACTCGAAACCCTAGCGGATCAATACATCTATCATTTGACCTATCCGGACTTTGCTCGAAAACTTTCGATTACTTTTGAAAAAGAAGCCCCTCATAAAATCTTAGCTTGGACGGAAGAAAATTTAAAGGATCCCTCGGAAACTACTTCGGCCATTCGGATAAAAACCTTAAAACTCCCCTATTGGAAACTAAATCATTTGGGAGATGAGCGTTTTCGTGATTCTTTGGGCTTAAATTAATCGTATGATAAAGAAAATTTTTATTCTCCTTTTCGTTTTTCAAATTGCTTGGTCGCAAAGTGGTGCCGCCATATTCAAACAATTAAAAAAATTAAACACCCTTGGGTCAGTTCTGTATGTGGCAGCCCATCCCGATGATGAAAATACCCGCTTGATTTCGTTGTTTTCCAACCATTACAACTATCAAACCGCCTACCTTTCCATGACGCGCGGGGATGGTGGGCAAAATCTAATCGGTACCGAATTGAGAGAAAGTCTGGGCTTGATTCGTACCCAAGAGCTGTTGGAAGCTCGAAAGATTGACGGAGGACAACAGTTTTTCACTACGGCTAATGATTTTGGCTATTCCAAACATCCCGATGAAACTTTGTCCATTTGGAATAAAGAGGAAGTTTTAGCCCAAATTGTTTATCGCATCCGTGCATTCCAACCCGATATTATCATCCATCGTTTTGACCATCGAACACCGGGAAGTACCCACGGACACCACACCAGTTCAGCAGTTTTGAGCGAGGCTGCCTTTCGCTTAGCCGCCGATCCCAAGGCCTATCCAGAACAACTCAGCCGCGTACAACTGTGGCAACCCAAACGACAATTTTACAATACCTCTTGGTGGGCATATGGCAGCCGTGCTGCCTTTGAAAAGGCCGATAAAACCAATATGATTACCATAGAAAGCAATCCCAATGATGTATTGCTGGGACGAACCAATGCGGAAGTAGCAGCAAAAAGCAGAAGCCAACACAAATCGCAAGGGTTTGGAAGTACGCCCGAACTGGGAAGTCAAGAAGAATATTTGGAGCTCATCAATGGTGTGCCTATTGAAAACAACAACCCTTTTGCTGGAATAGACACGACTTGGAGCCGACTTAAAAACGGAGCCGCCATTGGTGAAATGGTGGAAACTGCTTTGACTGAATTTGATTTGGAGCATCCCTATGCCAGTGTTCCACAATTGCTACGTATTTATAAAAAAATAGCCGCCTTGGAAAATGCACATTGGCGTGAAATCAAATTGAAAGAAGTCGCCCAATTGATCCAAAATTGTTTGGGTTTACGGTTGCAATTCAACACCAACCTCCCCACCGCCGTAGCAAATACTTCCATCAATACGGTTCTAAAAGCGGCCAACCCCAGTCCACTGGCTGTAGAAATTGTTAAAGCAACAGGCGCTTTAAATGTAAATATCCATCAGAAACTGGAACAAAATACGTTGTGGCAAGAACAAAACGCGCTGCTTTTGCCAAATGTGACCACAACGCCTTATTGGTTGTTGCAAAAAGGGGATATCGGAAACTATAAAGTAGTGGACGAAACCCTCAAAGGTTTGCCTGAAACCCCAAATCCCATTACCACTATTTTGGAACTCAACATTGAAGGAACCCTAATTCCGATTGCTCTTCCACTGAATTACCGAACCACCGATCGGGTAGCGGGAGAAATTGTAGCAGGCTTTCAAGTACTGCCAAAAATCACCACCCAATTGAATGAATCCGTCATCCTTTTTAATGACGATCAACCCAAAAAAGTACGGCTTTCCGTAAAAGCACATGCCCCCAATGTCAGAGCTGCGGTCAGCCTTTGTGTACCAGCAAACTGGAGTGTGCAGCCGGAATCGCAAGCCGTTGCGATTGATCAAGCCAACAGCAGTCAGGAATATGTTTTTGAGGTTCGTCCCCCCAGTGGGAATGCTACCGGCATATTTTCAGCTTTAGTTACGGAAGGGGCAACAGCATATAGTCTACAATTAAATGAAATTGAATATCCTCATATTTCAAAACAATATTTGGTAGCACCCAATGCAACCAAAGCGGTAAAAATCGATTTAAAAACCAAAGTGAATAAAGTTGCCTATTTAAACGGTGCCGGAGACAAAGTAGCGGAGAGCTTACGAAATATCGGCATCGCCGTAACCGAGTTCGAACCCGATGACATCCGCCTTGAAAACCTTTTGCCTTTTCCCGCTTTGGTGGTGGGAATCCGTGCGTTTAATGTACACAAGGATTTGTCGTTTAAGAACAAAATTCTTTGGGAATATGTTGCACAGGGAGGTACAGTAGTTGTGCAATACAACACCAGCCGGGGCTTTGACAGTAGTATCGCCGCTCCTTATTCCATACAATTTTCCAATGATCGCGTGACGGATGAATTTGCTGCTGTCACTTTTTTACAACCTCAACATCCCTTGTTGAACAGTCCGAACAAAATCACGGCAACCGATTTTGAAGACTGGGTTCAGGAACGGGGATTGTATTTTGCCCAACGTTGGGATGCTGCTTTTGAACCGCTTTTGTCCATGCACGATACGGGAGAGTCGCCCAAGCAGGGTAGTCTTTTGGTGGCGGATTATGGAAAAGGGAAATTTATTTTTACGGGCTTGAGCTTTTTTAGAGAGCTGCCCGCTGGCGTTGCTGGAGCCTATCGCTTGTTTGCCAATCTCATTTCTTACGGTCAATGAAAACATCGACCTATATTTTATTGATTGCCGTAAACGTTTTGTATTGGCTCGCTTTTTATTTTTTTATGCAGATTTATAATTGATGCAAACACTCGACTGGATTATTTTGGGTGCCACTTTGGCTTTTATTGTGCTCTACGGGATTTGGCGCAACAACAGTCATAAAAACATCAAAGAATACCTCAAAGGGGGCAATGAAGCCCGTTGGTGGACGGTGGGGCTGTCCGTTATGGCTACACAGGCCAGTGCCATCACTTTTTTGTCAACCCCCGGACAAGCCTTTCACGACGGGATGGGTTTTGTACAGTTTTATTTTGGTTTGCCCTTTGCCATGCTCATCATCTGCTTGTTTTTTATTCCTGTCTATCATCGATTGAACGTCTATACCGCCTATGAATTTTTAGAAAAACGTTTTAATCTCGAAGTTCGCACGTTGACTGCCGTGCTGTTTTTGATCCAACGAGGTCTGGCCGCCGGAATCACCATTTATGCCCCTGCCATTATTTTGAGTGTGGTGCTGGGTTGGGATCTTAAGTTGCTTGTCGTCCTAGTAGGAAGTTTGGTCATTGCCTATACCATGATTGGCGGAACCAAAGCCGTGAATGTGACCCAAAAACAACAAATGTTCATCATCTTTTTGGGGATGTTTATCGCTTTTGGATGCATCATCAACGCTTTTCCACAAGGCATCGGTTTTGGAGAAGCCCTAAACATCGCTGGAAAAGCCGGGAAATTAAACGTCTTGGATTTTAGTCTTGATCTCAACAGTCGCTATACTTTTTGGAGTGGCTTGACCGGAGGGCTCTTTTTGGCACTTTCCTATTTTGGCACCGATCAATCTCAAGTGCAACGCTATCTCTCGGGCAAATCCCTTAAGGAAAGTCAAATGGGTTTGATCATGAACGGCATCCTTAAAATCCCAATGCAGTTTTTTATTCTTTTGGTGGGAGTGATGGTTTTTATTTTTTATCAATTTGAACCGGCTCCACTGAATTTTAATCCCAAAGCCGTTGCTCTTGTAAAAAATTCCGATTCGGCTCCTGCGTTCCAACGCTTGGAATTGGAAAATAGAGCCACCCAGACAGCCCTTAAAAACGCACTCTTACAACCCCAAAGCACTGCCAATTTTCAGTCTGAAATTGAGATGCTGACGCAAACCGAAAAAAGGCAACGGCAGCAAGCCAAGGATTTGATTAAGTCCGCAGCACCCAACCAAGAGACCAACGACAAGGATTATGTTTTTATATCCTTTATTTTGGGATATCTGCCCACAGGCTTGATTGGGCTATTGTTGGCGGTGATTTTTTCGGCTGCCATGAGTTCCACCGCCTCCGAATTGAACGCACTGGCCGCCACAACCACCATCGATTTGTACCAACGCAATGTGGGTGATAAATCACCCGCGCATTTTGTCTATGCTTCCAAAGGCTTTACACTTCTGTGGGGTGTCATTGCCATTCTTTTTGCCAGTGTGGGAAACCTCTTTGAAAATCTTATCCAGTTGGTGAATATTATCGGTTCCGTATTTTATGGTACCATTTTGGGGATTTTTTTGGTAGCCATTTTTATCAAATGCGTTCAAGGTAAAGCAGTCTTTTGGGCGGCACTCCTCTCCGAAGCTTTTGTCCTACTGCTTTTTTATTGGGACACGGTCAGCTTTCTTTGGTTGAATGTGATTGGGGCAGGACTCACGGTTCTTTTTGCTCTGGTTTTTCAAGCTGTTTTCGGGAAAAAATAATTTCACCATTTTTTTATATCTTTGAGTAAACCTCAAAAGCTATACTATGCCCCAAATTCCTACGCAATCCAATTTTTTAGGGTGTTTAGAAATAAATCGTTTATGTTTAAAAAATATAATTTAAATAAATTTTGTTGGAGGTGTATTTCCAAATATTTTAATACAATAAAAAAAACATCCCTATGAAATCCATGAGTTGTAACGATTTAGGAGGCGCCTGTGAGCTGAAATTTTATGGCCATTCTTTTGATGAAATAGCCGCAGAAAGTAAAAAACACGGCAGCGAAATGTTCCAAAAAGGAGACGTGCTTCACCTTGAAGCTCTTAAAAAAATGCAAGAACTTATGAAAACTCCGGAGGAGATGAAAGCCTGGATGGAAGCTAAAAGAAAAGAATTTGATGCTTTGGAGGATTTATAAAAAAAGTAAAACGCTATGAATTCCTACCTAAATTCTATTCTCAAAGAACTTCAATATTACAAACGATTGGGTGAAAAAACCTTGGCTCAACTTCCCTCCGAAAAATGGTTTTGGCAACCCCATCCAGAAAGCAATAGTATTGCCATAATTATTAATCACCTACATGGAAATATGTGCTCTCGTTGGACACAAATATTTACTACCGATGGAGAAAAAGCAGGAAGAAACAGAGAGGAAGAATTTGAAAACACCCTTAGCACAAAAAAAGAAGTGCTTTCAAAATGGAACGAAGGGTGGAATACGTTGTTTCACACGCTCAACGGATTGAATGCAACCCAATTGGAAAAAATTCTCTATATCCGAAATGAGGGACATACGCTTACCGCAGCACTCAACCGGCAGTTGGCTCATTATGCATATCATATTGGACAAATCGTGTATATTGGGAAAATGTTACAAAACCAAAACTGGAAATCACTTTCCATCGCCAAAGGAGGTTCGCAAGAATTTAATCAAAGAAAATTTGCGCAACCCAAACGCAATGCACATTTTACAGACGATAACTCATGAATTCCAACCTTATTACTTTTTTAGATCGTATCCGCCAACTTACTCCCAACACTAAAGCAAAATACGGACAGATGAATGTCCATCAAATGGTATGTCATTGTACCGATTTTTACCGATTTGTTTTAGGGCTTCTAAAACTTGAGGAACAACCCACCATCAGTGCTATGGAAGCACTTCTGCGGGCGCAAAGCCGTGAAACCGTTCCCGCTCCCCGCAGTATCGACCAAGTGAAGGGAAATGGCACCCCACCCACCACTTTTGAAGAAGATCGAAAAGCATTGGCAAACCTTTTAAGGGACTTTTATCAGCTTGATGAATACTATGATTTTCCGGAGCATTTCTATTTTGGAAAACTGAATCGATCAGAATGGCACAAAGCCTCTGACTATCACCTGAGCCACCATCTTAGACAATTTGGGGTCTAGTGCGTCCAAAATTTACAATCAAACGACGTACTTTTATCCGCTATGAGTTCATATAAAAAAGTAGCCGTCATTGGAGGCGGAGCAGCAGGTTTTTTTGCCGCTCTTTCGGCAAAAAAACACCATCCCAATGCCCTTGTTTCCTTGTTTGAAAAAACTTCAAAAGTATTGGCTAAAGTGAAAATTTCCGGTGGAGGCCGATGCAATGTCACCAACGCCACTGAAGACATCGACAGTCTTTGCGAAGCCTATCCTCGAGGGGGTAAACAACTCAAAAATTGTTTTTATCGTTTTTCTACAATAGCTACACGGCAATGGTTTGAAAGTCGTGGAGTTCCCTTGAAGGCAGAGCCCGATGGGCGGGTTTTTCCTGTTTCCAATCAATCCCAAAGCATCATTGATTGCCTGATGGGAGAAGCGCAAAATTTGGGAATTAACATCCATTATCAAAAGAACCTCATCCAACTTGAAAAGAAAGCGCATCAATGGATACTTCATTTTCAAAAAGAGCAGGAAACGCAAATTTTTGATGCGGTAATAATAACGACCGGGGGTAGCCCAAAAGCGTCCGGCTTTGATGGATTAAAAAATTTGGGACATACCATCATCCCACCTGTCCCCTCTTTGTTTACGTTCAATATGCCGGAGGAGCCCATCACCCAACTGATGGGAGTGGCGGTTGAAAATGCACGGATCAAAATCAAAGGTCACGCTATTGAAACAGAAGGCCCTTTGTTGATTACCCATTGGGGCATGAGCGGCCCGGCAATTCTCAAAGCCTCTTCTTTGGGAGCTCGGAGTTTGGCAGCGGATCACTACCAATTTGAAATTCAAGTCAACTGGGTAGAAGAACGCAATACAGAAATTCTTTTTGAACAGTTGCAAGCCTGCGCTTTACGCTTCCCCCAAAAAACCGTAATAAACCAAAAAGCTTTTCCCCTCCCCCAACGGCTATGGCAGTTTTTAGTTGAAAAAAACAACATTCCTGCAGACAAAAAGTGGATTGAATTAGGGAAGAAAAAAGCCCGTCATTTGGTGGAACTCATTTCCAATGACACTTATTCCGTTTCAGGAAAAACTACTTTTAAAGAGGAATTTGTAACCTGTGGTGGAGTTGCCCTCGGTGACATCCACCTTAAAACCATGGAAAGTAAATCAAATCCCGGACTCTATTTTGCTGGAGAAGTGCTTGATATTGACGCCATCACTGGGGGATATAATTTTCAAGCCGCATGGACAACCGGTTTTGTAGCAGGTCAATTAGGGTGATTTTTGAGGTTTTATTTTTTAGAACTTTTTTTGTCTTGAAATCTTCCATAAAAAAAACCGAGCAGTACTCGGCTTTATTCTAATATTGTAGCGAGAGGGGGGCACGATCACACGTCCGCCTCGGGCGGATATGAAGCCTCCTTGAATAAAAAAAAACGAGCAGTACTCGGCTTTATTCAAATCTTGTAGCGAGAGGGGGGCACGATCCCTCGTCCGCCTCAGGCGGATATAAATCCTCCTTCCATAAAAATAACCGAGCAGTACTCGGCTTTATTCAAATCTTGTAGCGAGAGGGGGGCACGATCCCCCGTCCGCCTCAGGCGGATATGAAGCCTCCTTCCATAAAAAAAACCGAGCAGTACTCGGCTTTATTTAAATCTTGTAGCGAGAGGGGGGCACGATCCCCCGACCTCCGGGTTATGAATCCGACGCTCTAACCAGCTGAGCTACCTCGCCAAAAGGAGTGCAAATATAAAAACATAATTCGCTCCTTACAACCACCCCGTCAAAATAATTCAAAATAAATATTTTCTGTTCACTTTTTTCAATATATTGGGAACTGAAAAATAGATCATGAGTCAAAAGCAACAGTACAGCATAGAATACGATTTCCACGCCTCTCCGCAGTTGTTATATCAATATTTATCAACTCCTTCGGGTTTGTCAGAATGGTTTGCCGACAACGTCAATTCTAGGGGGGAAAATTTTACTTTTATTTGGGACGACACTGAAGAAAGTGCTAAGTTATTGCACAAAAAATCCAATGACAAAGTACGTTTTCAATGGCAAAATGATGAAGATGATGAAGAAGACTACTATTTTGAATTTCGTATTCAAGTGGATGAAATCACCAAAGATGTCTCGCTTATCGTTACAGATTTTTCTGAAGAAGACGAAATGGAAGAATCCAAGATGCTTTGGGATAATTTGATTGCTGATCTGAAACAAGTCCTCGGCGCTACTTAAAAATTGTTTTATGATCAATAGTAATGGAACTCTCGTTTCAAAACTATCCCAACAGACTACAGAAGTGGAATCCCATTTTTTGCACGGACTTCATATAGTTGAATCCATACATGCCGATAAAGGACAACTCCTTTTTTGGGAATTGCATTATTTCAGAGTCATGGCAGCTATGCGTCAATTGCGTTTTGTCTTACCCATCAATTTTACGGCTCTTTTTTTTGAGGAAGAAATCCAAAAAACCTTAGCCGCCAACAAGCTTCAAAGTAAGGATGTGTTGATTTATTTGCATTTATTATGTAACAGTCAAAATCAAAGTCCTCATTTCGTTATTGAAGTGCAGGAATCAATTTCTTTCCAACAGCTTTCCCATGCAGCCTACTCAATGGACATTTACAAAGAGGCTTTTATCAGTGCGCAATACTTGTCCAACATCAGTTTGTTGAATGCCCCCATTCGGGCTGTTGCTTCCGTTTATGCCAACGAAAATGGTTGGCAAGATTGTTTTTTGATGAACGAGCAAAAAGAATTGGTGGAAAGTACGCAGGGAAGTATTTTTATTTTGAATGATCATCTCATCCAAACTCCAAGTTTACAAACTGGTTGCCAAAATTTAGTCATTCGTGAAGCGTTTATTCAATGGATTAAACAAAAACAAACCGCCTTTGAAGTGGAAGAAAAGACCCTCTCTCCTTTTGTTCTTCAAAACGCTCAAGAAATCCTGATTCTTTCTTCAGAAAAAGGAGGCAATAGTGTAGATCAATATCGCAAAACGCAATATAAGCATCACGTATTTCAGAAACTCTACAGTGAATTTATAGGGGACGCCTTGAAAAACTAACCCGGAAGCATTAATTCAAGTTGGGATTTTCTGGAGCATTTGACCATAATAAGTATTTTCCGCCCATCGCTGCCATCTGTTCTTTCCAAAGCACTTTAGTGGGTTGCGAAATAATTTCATTGTGATAGCTATTTTCTGTCAACACCCATGATTCAGATGCAATTTCTGCTGCCAACTGTCCTTTGCCCCAACCGGTATAGCCTAAAAAAAAGCGAATATCCCTTCGACTCAATTGTTTTTCATTCACCATTTTAATAACCCGCTCAAAATCTCCACTCCAATAGAGTCCATCGTCTATTGGAATACTATTGGGAATGAGGGATTCCGCACGATGCAAAAAGAAAAGATTGTCGGGTTCAACAGGACCACCAAAATAAAGTGGAAACTCCACCTCCACAGCTTCCATCACTTCATCCAAAGTATAATCCAATTTTTTATTCATAATAAATCCCAAGGTCCCTGTCGTTTCGTTGTGATCTACCAGCAAGATGATGGAGCGTTGAAAATTATAATCCCCAATAATGGACGGAGCAGCAACAAGTAATTTCCCGTTTTTCATTAAGTTAAAAATAGTACATACGCATGAAAAAAAAAAGCCCCCAAAAGGGAGCTTTCGTATACGTTTTTCTGTAGACTAGTTTACAGAGCTAGATAATTCAGCACCCGCTTTAAATTTCACTACATTTTTGGCAGCAATCTTGATCGTGGCACCTGTTTGAGGATTTCTTCCGTCTCTTGCAGCTCTTTTAGAAACTGACCAAGAACCGAATCCAACCAAAGAAACACGTCCTCCTTTTTTGAGAGATCCACCCACATTACCTAAAAAAGATTCCAATGCTTTTTTTGCTGCTGCTTTAGAAATTCCTGCGTCTGCAGCCATTGCGTCGATTAATTCTGTTTTGTTCATAATATTTTAAGTTTATTGTTATACAAACAAATTTATATTCTTTTTGAGATGGTCAAAGAAAAAAAGCCCGAAATCATTGCTATTGTTGATAAATAAGGGATTTTGTTGATAATGCTGGGGCTTTGACTTACTTCACGCAGGCATTTGCTGCAAAATGATACCCATTTAAGAGCTCCTTAGCAGAAAGTAATTTCTTATTCGGAAGCTGAACTTCCTTACAATTCAGATATCCTTGCTTACAAGCCACTAAAATTTTTCGGTCTTCGATCACAATTTGCCCTATGGAATTGTTGTGTTCGCCAAGAATGATTTCAGCCACTAAAATTTTCATCCTTCCTTGCTGGTCGTTATTGTCAAACCAAGTCCACGCTCCAGGATAGGGAGCGAGTCCTTTTATCTTTTGTAAAATAGAAGACAACGGAAGCTTCCAATCCAGTTGCGTGTTTTCTGGAGTCAGTTTCGGTGCTTCAAAAAGCGTTCCTTCCCATTGTTGTTCTTGCGGAATAATAGTTTGGTGAACAATTCCCTCTATGGTATCAATAATTAATGGAGCCCCCACTGCCAATAGTTTATCGTGCAGCTGGCTCACATTATCCTCCGGAGCTATTGCGACCTCTTGTTGAAGCAGAATCGCACCCGTATCAATGTTTTCATTAATAAAGAAGGTACTGACTCCGGTTTTTGTTTCTCCATTTATTATAGCCCAGTTGATGGGTGCTGCCCCGCGGTAGTTCGGCAAAAGGGACGCGTGAAGATTGAAGGTTCCCAATCGAGGTAATGCCCAAACTGGCTGAGGCAACATCCGAAAAGCAACGACGATAAACAAATCCGCTTGTGAAGTTTTTAAAGTGGAAATAAATTCCTCCGCTTTTAGATTTTGAGGCTGTAAAAGTGGCAGATTATTTTCCAAACAATAGGTTTTTACCGCTGATTGATTCCATTTTTTTCCCCTACCCGCTTTTTTATCGGGAGCTGTCACCACGCCTGCAATCGCATAGCCCGATTCATGGATCGCTTTAAGGCAATACTTTGCAAACTCTGGCGTACCAAAAAAAACAATTTTAGGGGAGGTCGTTTGTTCAGTCATCAATCCAATGGTATTTATAATCGTTTTTTAAAATGATTTTTTCGTCTTCCAACAATTGTTGCAATCCATCACTAATAAATTGGGGTTCAAAATACAACTTTTGTCGAAGCTCTACCGCCGATAATGCCGCCGATTTAAGTTGACTTTCCAACACGCTAAGTAGCTCTTTTATATGGGGCGTTGCGCTACAGCAATGCGCCGAACACTGACTACAGTTATCGGTTTTTAATTCACCAAAATAAGTCAAAATTTGATTTCGCTTACACTTTTGTGTATCCCATGCATAACGATACATCGCATTCAGTTTGGATTTTTTACGTGCTTGATTCGCTTTCACCTGCACATTCAACGGAGCCAGCGTATAGGCATCCTCACGCGCCTGCATGTCATAGATGACAAAGTCAATGTGTTGGTCCGTAAAGCGAATCAGTTGTTTTTGTTGCAGATGTTGGAGCTCTTTTAGAATTTGCTGCTTCCCCATTTGCAATTGTTGTCCCATTTTGGATACGTCCAACTGAATTGCAGCAGAAAAAAAATATTCGTGAGCACGCAGTAAGTAGTGAAGAAGGGCGTTGCTTTTTGCATTGGTGTTTTGCCGAAGTTCTTGCAATACGACACTTTGATCCACCAAGGCATGTACTTCCAAAAGCTTCTTCTCTGTGCTTTTAAGTTTCAACACCCCTGCTTCTTCCAATAAACGAAGGGTAGCTAAGGTTTGTTTTTCATCGATTCCATAGTGTTCACAAAAACTAGAAAGTGCCAAGTCAAATTGCCGATCCGGTCCTTCGCCATAGGCTATTTGAAAATAATTGCATAAGTGTTTATAGGTCTTTTGGAGTGATTCCACTGTTGGCAAATGGTCGATAAACCGCATTTTCATTTCGGTTTGATCACTGCTGTGCAACAATAAAACCGCAGTGGCAGGAAGACCATCCCTACCAGCACGTCCGGTTTCTTGATAATAGTTTTCTATACTTTCCGGCATATCCAAATGCACCACCAAACGCACATCTTTTTTGTCGATGCCCATGCCAAAAGCAGTTGTAGCGACCATAATCCGTGTTTTATCACTTTGCCATGCCGCCAATTTATCTTTTTTCTCCTCGGCCTCCATCCCACCATGAAAGTAATCCGCTGCTACTCCTTGTTGTTTTAAATAAGCAGCCAATCGCTCCGTATGAATACGGCTAAAACAATAGATGATCCCACTGCCCGGATATTGTTGAAGCTGCGCATGAGCGGCTTGCCATTTATCTTCGGCTACCCAAGTTTTATAAAACAAGTTACTGCGCTCAAAGGATAGGGAAAATCTTTGAGCGGAAGGCATTTCCAACTGTTCTAAAATATCCTGTGCCACTTCGGGGGTGGCGGATGCTGTCAGGGCCAAAAAAGAAGCTTCTGGAAAAAGGGTGCGCAAGACCTTTATCTTCCGATAAGAAGGTCTAAAATCATGACCCCAAGAAGAAATACAATGCGCTTCATCGATAGCAATGCGAACAATATTTGCCTGGGAGATTCGCTCTAAAAAAGCACTTTGCTGCAACCGTTCGGGAGAAACATATACCAAAGCATAATTGCCATGAATACAATTGTCAATTTGCTGAACAATAGATTGCAAGGGGGTAGCTGCTTCAAAATACATTGCCTTAATTCCTCGATTTTTCAAATCTTTCACTTGATCTTCCATCAAAGCAATCAGTGGGGTAACCACCAAAGTAGTCCCGGATAAAAGCAACGCCGGAAGTTGATAACACAAAGATTTTCCGGCACCCGTAGGCAATACCGCAAAACTGTCTTTGTTTTGATGTACGGCATCAATAATGGATGCTTGCGGCTTGCGAAAACTGGCATACCCCCAATATTGTTGTAAGAGCTTGTGCTTATCCATGATCACCCAACTGTTTTAAAATAAAAGCGGTGCGTTCAGCTACACTCCCAATAGGAACTTCAATCAGGGTGTTCGCCACTGTTTCATAAACCTTTTTGATGTGCTTATAATAAAGCTGTGACTGCTGAAAGTCTTCCTTACGTTCTTCGTCGGTTTGATAAATCGCTTTCCATGGAGGTAATAAAAAAATAAAATCGTATCGATAGGCTTCCATTTTTTTCTTCCACGCTGCTGTTGCCAATCCCATAGCTTCCAAATAGGCATAGGTGTCGTGTATTCCTCGATCAAAAAAAACATAAGGCAAAGTGCCGTTCGGTGTCATTTTTTGTGCCTTTTCATATTGTTTTTTTCTTCCTTCAAAAAGAATTTCGCTGAATGCATACGGATCCTCCAAAAAATAATTGGCTTTACCGAGTGACCTTCCCTCTTGAATCACTACACGCGAAACTTCCTCAAAGGTCCTATATCCAGCCGCAGAAAGGGATTCAATCAAGCTTGTTTTTCCGCTTCCGGGGCCTCCGCTAATGACTATTTTCTGGGATGATGACATCGCTATTTTGATACGCTTTAAAAACTGTTATCTTTACACAAAAGTAACAGCCTAAATGCAATCACCACAAAAGGATACGGATTTTTATTTACGATTCGAGGAACAACTTCAAGCTTCGCAAGAATGGCCGGGAATTTATCTCTTTAAATTTATAGTTAAAGCGGGTGCTGCGCAAAAGGCTTTGTTAAAGTCTTTTTTCAATGACTTTAATCCCGATTTTTCCGAAAAAAATTCTTCCAAAAACACCTTTACTAGTCTCTCCGTGAAAGTTAAAATGTCCAGCCCCAAAGAGGTTATTGCTATTTATAAAAAAACAGAAAATCTCGAAGGAGTAATGGCGTTATAATTAATTTTTACGCTTATAAAAAGTTGGATTACATTGGTTTTTATTATTTTGCAACATATTTATCCCACACACGATTATTAATCAACAAATTTTATGGATTCCCTCCAATACAACACGAGTCGAGAACCTTTGATCATTCCAGAATACGGAAGACACATTCATATCATGATTGCCCAAGTAATGGCCCTCAGCGATCGTGAAGAACGCAACAAAATGGCCAAAGCCATCATCGGTGTGATGGGCAACCTCAACCCCCACCTTAGAGACGTTCCCGATTTTCAGCACAAGCTTTGGGATCAATTGTTCATCATGTCTGAATTTAAATTGGATGTGGACAGCCCTTTTGAAAAACCGCAAGAGGAAATTTTAAATACCAAACCCGGAAAACTACCTTACCCGCAAAACTTTCCCAAGTATCGTTTCTACGGCAACAATATCAAGCGAATGATTGATGTAGCCTGCCGTTGGGAAGAAAGCGACCTCAAAAAAATGTTGGTTTCCACCATCGCTGTACACATGAAAAAAAGCTTTTTGAACTGGAATAAAGACACTGTGGAGGACGACGTGATTGTGGCACATTTGGACGAGCTTTCCGGAGGTAAACTCAAACTACTTCCTGAACAACTTCCTTTGACCAGTTCCAATGATTTGTTGAAAATGAAATCTAAAAATGGTAACGGTCCCAAAAGCAATGCTCCTGCTAAGAAAAGAAATAACCGTAAAAGGTACTAATGTATGGGTAGTTTTGTAATTGAAGGAGGACAACAATTAAGTGGCTCCATAACTCCTCAAGGAGCAAAAAATGAAGCCTTACAGATTTTATGTGCGGTGCTTTTGACTGCTGAACCTGTGAAAATCCATAACATTCCCGACATTATAGATGTCAACAAACTCATTCAACTGCTCCGAAATTTTGGAGTAAAAGTTACTCCCCTTGAAAAAGGTGCCTATCGATTTCAAGCCGATGCTGTTGATTTATCGTATTTGGAGTCCGAACAATTTAAAGCGGATGGCAAAGGCTTACGCGGTTCCATCATGTTGGTAGGTCCGCTCTTGGCACGCTTTGGAAAAGGAAGCATTCCGCGTCCTGGGGGAGACAAAATTGGACGCCGCCGCCTAGACACTCACTTTGAAGGACTTATTCAACTGGGGGCCACCTTTAATTACGACCAAGAAGATCATTTTTACACTGTAGAAGCCCAACAATTGAAAGGTAATTATATGCTTTTGGACGAGGCCTCTGTTACCGGAACCGCCAACATCCTTATGGCAGCTGTTTTGGCAAAAGGCACCACTACGCTCTACAATGCCGCTTGCGAACCCTATTTGCAACAGTTGTGTCTTATGCTGAATCGTATGGGAGCAAAAATCTCCGGTATTGGATCCAACCTGCTCACCATCGATGGCGTTGACCAACTGCACGGAACGGATCATACTCTACTGCCCGATATGATTGAAATCGGGAGCTGGATTGGTTTGGCAGCCTTAACAAAAAGTGAAATCACCATAAAAAATGTCCGTTGGGAATATTTAGGACAAATGCCCAACGTTTTCAGAAAACTAGGGATAACCATCGAAAAACAAGGAGATGATATTTTCATTCCAGCGCATACCTCGGGCTATGAAGTGCAAAGTTTTATAGACGGTTCTATTATGACCATCTCCGATGCCCCTTGGCCGGGTTTTACACCGGATTTATTAAGCATTATTTTAGTGGTTGCCACGCAAGCCCGAGGCAGTGTTTTGATTCATCAAAAAATGTTTGAAAGTCGGCTTTTCTTTGTAGACAAACTCATTGAAATGGGAGCCAAAATAATTCTCTGTGACCCCCATCGAGCAACGGTCATCGGTATGGATTTTAAATCCGCATTAAAAGCGACGACCCTCACCTCACCCGATATTCGTGCCGGGGTTTCCTTATTGATTGCAGCGCTTTCTGCTTCTGGCACCAGTACCATCCACAATATTGAACAAATTGACCGAGGTTATGAGGACATCGAAAATCGTTTGAAAGCCATCGGTGCGCAGATTCAAAGGCAATAAAAATCAAATTCCTATCGTTTTATAGAAAACGCATTACCCCATGAAACCCCTTTATTATCTTTTACTTTTTATCTCCTCCTTTGTTTGGGGACAAGATTTTATCATCGGAAAAGTTTTGGATGAACAAGGAATTGAATTACCCTATGTAAATATTGGTTTGGTAGGTAAAAACATAGGTACCGTTTCTGACGAAAAAGGAATTTTCGATTTAGAGATGGATACCCAAAATCACCTTCAGGACACCCTGCGTTTCTCAATGATTGGATTTGGATCGAAAGCCTTTACGGTGGCCGAATTTTTAAAACGAAAAGAAATTGAAGTAGTGCTAGAACCCAGTGCCACTGCATTGGAAGAAGTCGTTCTCACCACCGAACGCACCGATTTTAAAACAAAAGTTTTAGGAAATAATACCACCTCGAAACTCATTGTGGCCGCTTTTACCACCAATCGATTGGGAAATGAAATGGGATTTGTGGTACGGGGTAGAAAACGCCCCATGATTCTTAAAAAGTTTAATATTTCAATCGCTGAAAACGATTATGGTCCCATACGGTTTCGGGTCAATTTTTATAATGTGGAAAATGAGCTCCCCAAAGAAAACATCTTAAAAGAACCCATTTACCTCAACACCGATGTGACATCGGGTTTGGTTAGTTTGGATTTGACCCCTTATGAAATCGTAATGGACGAAGATTTTTTTATATCTATTGAATGGATTGAAGATTTGGGTCCGGGCACGCTCTATTTTTCAGGAGGATTTTTTGGGTCACCCCTCATCGCCCGAGAAGTCAGTCAGGGAAAATGGACAAAAATTGGTAGTGCCAGTGTCGGCATGAATGTCGAAGTGCGCTATTGATACATTTCTTTAGTCAACGCAATAGATTGCTGGATAATTTTCTTTAGCGTGGGAAGGTGAACGTCCCCCAACTTTTTTATATACAAACACCCTTTTCCTTTTTTGTGTTTTCCTAAGGATTCAAAATCCAATGAATTGTGAGAAATATCGCACATTAAGTAAATAGAGAGCGCCTTTTTTCGGGGAGAAAAACCGGTCAGCATCCAATCGCCTTCCCGTCCGGAGGCATATTTGTAGTGATAAGTATCAAACCCTATTATTGAATTACCCCACATTTGTGCTGCTTTGCCTGTGATTTCACGCAGCATTTCAAACAACACCCAACTGTCCTGCCGTTTCTGATCGTCGACAATTCCGTTCAGGAAAAGCTCCACCGATTTACGAGTAGGAAGTGTTTTGTTTTGAGACATTTTTTATTTTGAACTTAATAAAAATTTATCGTTTAGACAATTTATTCCCGCTGATCCCTCGCTGACGCGAACATCGAAAACGGTCTATGGTGCTATCTCTTTTGGCAATATGTTTGGTTTTTCGTCCCTGAACCCGTGCCCTCCACATCCTGAAACTAGAAGGTTTCATCTCTTTGCGCATCAGCGCAATTACATCTTGTTCACTCATGTCAAATTGAAGCTTGAGGGCTTCAAAAGGGGTGCGATCTTCCCAAGCCATTTCTATAATTCGATCTATTTGAACTAAATCTAACGTCTTTATTTTCTTCATTTTTTTTAACGATTAGGTAAGGTATGTCGATTTAAAATACGTTTACTTTCTTGCCGTACTAAGCTGTTTTTTTTAAGATTCCAAAGCGTTTCACTGGCCTTTTCCCTACTTTTTTTCAAGTCAATGATCGGGAAAGGATAGTCTTCTCCCAATTTAAAATTGTACAAAGAGGCTTCCAAAGGGGTCAATTCCCAGGGCTGATGAATGAAAGAAGCCGGCAAAACGCTTAATTCGGGAACCCACTTCCGAAGAAAATTCCCCTCCGGATCATGTTCCAAACCATTTTTGACGGGATTGTAAATGCGTAATGTATTGATGCCGGTTTCTCCTGCTTGCATTTGAATTTGTGGAAAATGTATACCGGGTTCAAAGTCGAGAAACTGACGTGCCAAAAATGCTGAAATGGATTGCCACGGTTGCCACAATTGATGAATGACAAAGGAAACCACCAAAGCTCGCATCCTAAAATTTAGATATCCCGTTGCAACCAAACATCGCATGGCGGCATCCACCATGGGTACGCCTGTTTGCCCGGTTTCCCATGCATGGAGTAATTGGGGTTGACGTTCCTTCACCAAAGCATGATAACCTTTATTGACACTCAAAAATTCCATCTCGCATTCCATCTCAAATTTTTGAATAAAATGGGCTTGCCAACGCAAGCGGGACTCAAAAGCTGAAACTGCTCGAGACCGCTTCCCTCCTTCTTTTTCTTCTTCGGTTCTTTGGAGGACTTGCCGCATGGAAAGGTTTCCCCACGCAAGATAGGGAGACAATCGACTACAACTTTTACGGGCAAGGTCGGGTTTGGAAATATGCTTTTGATAATTCAAATAGCGCCCTTCAAAAAATGAATTCAAATAACGATGTGCATTGAATTCTCCGCCCGGTTGAACTCGTTTGGAAGGTGTTGTTTCCAAAGCGACGCATTCAAAGTCCGAAGCAATTTTTGCTATCGTTTCGCTGTTGAGTAATTGATTTTCTTGAGCTTGAAAATTCAACAACGGCCGATTCATCAATGTGGTCCATCGTTGGATCCATTGCTTTCGATCCGACAACCTTCTAAAAACACCTTGTTGTAAAAACTCCTTCCAGACAATGTTTTTTGCATCCACCCATTTTCGTAACTGTACATCCCGATCAAATGTGATTTTGATACCCGTTTCTTGATGGGAATAAATCGAAATAGAAAATTGTTTTTCCAACTGACTAAAAACATCCATCACCTCCCCTTGAACGCACAATACTTGAGTATTGTATTGTTTCAATTGTAAATTAAGTGCCACCAACGATTGTTTGATAAAATCAAAATGGCGATCGCTGTAATGATCGTCTTCTAGAATTATATTTTCAAAAACATAAAGCAGCAAACACTGTTGTTGGGTAACCAAAGCAGTATGCAACGCCTCGTGATCGAGCAAGCGTAGATCGCGTTTAAGCCAAACGATATTTATATGCTTTTTGTTAATAGGCATCGGGATTGGAGATTATCTGGTGGGCTCGGGTTTTTATTTGCACCAATTCTTCGGCAGGGATTTTTTCCAGCAATCGAAGCATCATCGCCATCCGATTGTTTTTGGCAAAGTATTGTTTTTTATCATCCAAAAAATTCCAATACAAACTGTTGAAAGGGCAAGCATCCGCTCCAATGCGTTTTTTACGATCGTATTTACAATCGTTGCAGTAATTACTCATCTTGTGAATATAGGCCGCTGCGGAAACATAGGGTTTGGTGGCTACCATTCCCCCATCTGCCCACTGACTCATTCCGCGGGTATTGGGCAGTTGTACCCACTCAATCGCATCAGCATAGATTCCCAAATACCAAGCATCGACGGCATCTGGATGCACTTGCGCCAAGAGTGCAAAATTTCCAGTAATCATCAAACGCTGGATGTGATGCGCATAGGCATGATCCAATGAGTTTTTGACACTCTGATGCAAACAGTTCATCTGTGTAGCTGCTGTCCAAAAAAATTGGGGTAAGGCTTGGTGATTATTCAATACATTCATTTGGGCGTAATTGGGCATTTCGCTCCAATACATCCCCCGCATATACTCCCGCCAGCCTATGATTTGTCGCACAAAACCTTCTACTTGTGACAAAGCAATTTCATCGGTATGCGCTTGGTAATAATCGATAACTGAGTTGACCACCTCCAAGGGTGCAATCATTTTGGTGTTCAGGGCAAAAGAAATTCGAGAGTGAAAAAGATTGACTTCCTCGGTGTGCATTGCATCTTGATAATCGCCGAAATGTTTTAATAAATGGGTCTTAAAATATTCCAACTGCTTCAGAGATTCGTCGCGCGAACAAGGGAACAAAAACTTTTTTGGGTCTAAAGTGCCGAGGGTAAGTACACCCGCTGAAGTGAGCATTTCTTGGAGTTGCAGGAGATCTGTCGTCTCCATGGTATAGGCCGGTGGAATTTCGGGAGTTCCCCGCCATTGATTGCGATTGTTTTTATCAAAATTCCATTGTCCACCCAAAGGTTGGTCACCGGACATCAGTAAATGAAAATCTTTCCGCATTTTGCGGTAGAAAAACTCCATAATACGCTGTTTTTTACCCGTATAGAAAGTAGCCCAAGTAGAACGAGTGGTCATGAAATGCTCGGTATCTACAACCTCCACTTCCCTGTCCCATTGGGCAGCAAACTCCTGTAGTTGTTGGTCAAGACGGTATTCATCCGGGAGTTGATATTCGAATTTTTCAGCCTTGTATTGATTCAAAATAGCCGTCAGATTCTTGCATAAATCCTGTTCATTTTCAGGAGCATCCAGTTGAATATATTCTACCCGATGCCCTTTTTCAACCAAGGTTTTGTGAAAGCTGCGCATCGACCGAAAAAAAGCAATTACTTTTTGGATATGGTGTTGTACATAATCTGTTTCTTGACGCATTTCCATCATTACATAGCAGACCTTATCCTCCACCCTATTGAACCAAGAATGCTTTTCATTCAGTTGGTCTCCTAAAATCAGTCGTACGATCATTCGAAAAGTTTTTTTTGTAACCAGCGTTGCTGATAGGTCTTATGAGGGTCATAGCGTTCCGCTTGAAAGGCTACATTAAAGACACGATCCCGCGGGTCGTTCCCAACTCCAGCCACATACATCCAATTGCACCAATTGCTGTGTACATCGTAATCGATCAATTGCTCCTCGAAATAAGCTGCACCGATACGCCAATCCAGCTTTAAATTCTTGGCAAAATAACTCGCCACATTTTGTCGCCCGCGGTTGCTCATAAAACCCGTTTGTTGAAGTTCCAGCATATTGGCATTGACAAAAGGCTCTGGAGTTCTGCCGGTTACCCAACGTTCTACGGAGCTAGGATCGGTGTTCCAATCATAGCTGCGGTTTAAAATCCCCCCTTGTAAAAATATGGCATTGCCATGTTTCAAGCTGATGTATTTAAAGTAGTCCCTCCAAATAAGCTCAAAAATTAACCAATAGGTAGAATCGTTTTTTTTGACCTGCGCTTCATATTTTTTTACTTCCCAATAAATCATTCTTGAAGAAAGTGCTCCGTTGGCCAACCAAGGAGAAAACTTGGAACTATAGTCCGTTCCTAAAAGTCCATTTCTTGTTTTTTTGTAAAAGGAAAGTTTGTTGGTCTTCCAAAAATAAGAGGCCATCCGATCCTTGGCTGCAGCGGTTCCTCCAGAAAAAGGAAATACACTTTGGGAAGATAGCTTTTTGGGTTGCATCCCAAAATCCGATAAAGTGGGAAGTGGGAAATCCTGTTCCAACAAGGAGGCTTGCTGCAACATTTTAGGCATCGGAATCAATGGACGTACTTTCATCTCTTTTTCGGCACGTTTTCGAAATACCGTAAACACCTCCGGGAGCTGCTCCAAAGTCACGGGAAGGTCGTCGGGATGATATAAAAATTGATCATAATACGAAGTGATCCGCACTTTCTCGGGAAGACGATTTTCCAATTGGGTTTGTATCTCTTGTTCCTCAAACGTCCATTCTTTTTGGTAATAAAGCTGCACTACGTCATAGTGTTGCACCCAAAAGGGAATTCCTTCGGCAGCTACACGTTGTTCTACGATGAGGCTAATATTATTTTTGTTCAACACCTCTTTTAAGGCTTGAAGTGTCTGTAAAATAAATTGAACTCGAAGGGCAGAAATCTTTTTAAAGCCCCATTGTTGATCCGAATAAAGATTGGGTTCAAAGGTATAATAGGCAAGCACCCGATCGTATTGGCTACAAGCTTCGTAAAACGCTTGATGATCGGTGAAACGCAAATCGTTCCGCAACCAAACCATTGCGGTTTTTAGTTTGTTTTGCATTTTTGACTACAGTATTTAACATGTTCCCAATCGCGTTCCCATTTTTTTCTCCACTGAAAAGGACGTTGGCAACGAAGGCATATTTTTTCAGGTAGGTGCTGTTTTAAAACTCTTTTCATTCTTGATTCAACGCTGCTTTATAGGTCGTCAAACAGCGTTCTCTGGCAAATTTGTGATCCACCATGGGAACGGGATACGTCAAATCCTGAAAATCGGGCACCCATTTTTTGATATAAAGCAACTCCTTATCAAATTTTTTGATTTGTTCAGAGGGGTTGAAAATTCTGAAATAAGGGGCTGCATCCACTCCACAACCCGCAACCCATTGCCAGTTCCCCACATTACTGGACATTTCATAATCCAATAGTTTTTCTGCAAAATAAGCCTCACCCCATCGCCAGTCAATCAACAGATGTTTACAAAGAAAACTTCCCACCAGCATCCGCACACGATTGTGCATAAAACCGGTTTGATTCAACTCCCGCATTCCGGCATCTACCAACGGATAGCCCGTCTGCCCTGCACACCATTTTTCAAAATCTTCAGGAGCATTTCGCCATTCAATACGATCGTATTGCGGTTTAAAACTCTGCTTTTGAGTGTGTGGAAAATGCCAAAGAATTTGCATGAAAAATTCTCGCCACACCAATTCTTTTAAATAAGTGTTGTTCTTTCTTTGGGCGGCTTTTGTTACTAATTTTCTAATGCTCACGGTTCCAAAACGCAATGCTGTTCCCATTTTGGAGGTAGCATCTAAACTCGGAAAATTTCTCACTTCCTCATAGGAGTCTATCGTTTTTTCATCCGTATTTGTTTTTGGGGGTGCAATAGTACTGGATGTAAACCCTAAATCCTCTAAACTTATCGGGGAAGTGGGCATTGCATCCCATAAGTGATGCAAATGTTTTTCGGAGGGAAAAGAAGGAAGCGCATTTTGATGAAACCGTGTTTCCCAACTTCTCCAGTAGGGTGTGTACACCTTGTAGGGGAAACCATCGGATTTGACCACTTCTGATTTCTCAAAAATGACTTGATCTTTATAGGTTTCAAAATCCACTTGCTGCGCTCGCAACAAGGCTGCAATTTCAGTATCTCTTTCGCGAGCATAGGGTTCGTAATCGTGATTACAAATCACTTTTTCGATCGGATAGGTAGTAATCAATTTTGAAAAAATAGCCTTGGGAGTCCCTTTATAAATTCCAACGGTACATCTGTTCTCCTTCATAGCAATATCAAGGTTACCCAAGGCATTATAAATATAGTCGATGCGCGCATCTTGAGGCGGCAAACGTTCGATGATATCTTCATCGAAAATAAAAATCGGAAAGACCTTATTTCCCGATTTTAAGGCGTGGTATAAGCCACAATTATCTTCAATTCTTAAATCTCTTCGAAACCAAAAAACAGTGAGTTTCTCCAATGATTTTAAGTTTTTAAATTTCCAATTCCACCATCTAAATGGAGGATTTGTCCAGTCATCCAACTGCTTTTTTCACTCAACAAAAAGACCGTCATTTGTGCCGCATCTGCTGCGCTACCCATCCGCCCCAAAGGATGTCTGGCATTTGCTTTTTCGAGTTTGTCTGCATTGTTGGTAAATTTGGCTGCCAAGGGGGTATCAACCAAAGAAAGCGCAATACTGTTGACCCGAACCTTTGGAGCCCACTCCGCGGCCAAAGAACGTGTGAGTCCTTCCAAAGCTCCTTTTGCCATTGCAATACTGCTGTGAAAAGGCATCCCTGTTTGAACGGCAACCGTACTGAAAAAAACAATGGATGCTTCGGAGCTATTCATCAACAATGGGGCGATTTTTTGAAGCGTACGCACAGCTCCAAAGGCATTGACCTCCATGTCTTGTTGAAATACTTCGGGTTTTATGCCTTTAAAAGGTCTAAGATTGATACTGCCGGGACAGTATACAAATCCATCCAAGCGTTCGGGCAAAGTACTGCTATCCAAATCAGTGCCATCGGTCACATCATGCGAAATAAAATGGACATCAAGTCCGGCCAGCGGTGCTTGATTTCGCCCAAGTACAAACAACTGATTGTCGCTTGCCAATTGTTTTACGAGTTCCAAGCCGATGCCTGAACTTCCTCCCACGACAAGAATATTTTTATTCTTCATAAGGCAATATATTTTCCGAAAATGGATTCCAAAGCTTGTTCACGATAGGTAAAAATCTCTTTCAATTTAGGGCCTACCAAAATAGGGTGCATTAATTGCCCCAACCAACCAAAAGGAATTTTATAGTCCACGATATCGATCATTTCGACCCCTCCCGCTATGGGCTGAATAAAATGTTTGTGATGCCATAATGCATAAGGACCAAAGCGTTGTTCATCCACAAAATACTTTCCTTCTTGCACGTGGGTGATTTCAGTCACCCATTTAGCAGGAATTCCCAACAAAGGGGTTACAATATATTGGATGATTTGTCCAGGATACATTTTAGGTTCGACTTCCGTCAAAATCTTAAAACCCATATAGTCCGGTGTTATGGTCTTTAGGTTTTTGGGATCCGATAGAAAATCCCAAGCTTCCGAAACGGAGATGGGTAATTTTTGTGTAGTTTTTAATCGGTAGATTTTCATTAGACATTTTGTCAAAGATACAAATGTTTAATTTATTTTAAAAAAGATTAAACAAAAATATTTTGGTTATTTGTTAAATGTAAATCCAATACGGTGAATGAAATTGTTGATTTTGTATATTTAGAGCTAAATCAAAAAATCTTAAAATGAAAAAATCTATTCTCTTAGTATTACTGACCTACAGCTTTGGCTATGCGCAGGTTGTCGCTCCACAACCCAGTCCTTCTACCACTGTAAAACAGGTGGTCGGATTGACGGATGTTGAACTGTCCTACTCCCGCCCCTCCATGCGAGGTAGAACTATTATGGGCGCCCTTGTACCCTATGGAGAAATGTGGAGAACGGGTGCCAATCGGAATACCACCCTACAATTTAGTGATGCCGTTTTGGTAGAAGGAAAATCTCTCGCAGCCGGAACATATGCCCTATTTACCCGTCCAGGAAAAGCACTTTGGGAAGTGTTTTTCTATACCAAAACGGACAACGGAGGACTCCCCTCAGAATGGGATGCAAAAGCCGTTGCCTTGGTGGTGGAAGTGACTCCTACAAGTTTGAATGAAAGTGTAGAAACTTTTACCATTGCACTTGAAAATCTGCATAACAATGGAGCTACTTTGAGCTTGAATTGGGAAAATACCAGCGTTCCTATCCAAGTTGAAGTTCCCACCGACTCCAAAACCATGGCCTCCATCACAAAGACCATGAATAATAATCCCAATGCAGACGATATGTATGCTGCTGCCGTTTATTATCTTCAAAATGATAAAGACCTCAACAAAGCCAAAGAATGGATTGCAAAATCTATCGCTATGGAAGATGGAAAATATTGGGTCTATCGTCAACAATCCCTTATCCTTGCTGCGTTGAATGAAAAAGATGCAGCCCTGGAGGCGGCTAAAAAATCATTAGCCTTGGCGGAAGCAGCCGGAAATCAAGATTATGTCCGATTGAATACCGCTGCAATTGCAGAATGGTCAAAATAGTCGTAAACGTTAGGATTTAGTTTTCGACTTGTACAGTCCATTCAGAACGAGTCCTAAAATGACTAAAAAGGCACCGATAAGTTGATACTTACTGTAGGGTTCGACCAAAATAAAGAAGCTAAAGAAAAGCGTAAAAAGGACTTCGACATATTTGAAGGGTGCCACGCGATAGGCTGCTGCATTTTGAAACGCTTTGGTCATAAATAACTGTCCAAAATAGCCGAAAATTCCCAAGGAAAAAAGAATGCCCCAATCCCAAAGTTGGGGCTTTTCCCATGAAAAAAGGGATCCTACACCTCCCACCAAAGTGGTAATTATCATAAAATAATGGACCACCACCACCGGATGGTCTTGTTTTCCGATTTTTTGAATTAAGAGGTATACCAAGGCCGAAAAAACCGCTGCCCCCAATACGAGTCCTACGCCAAAACCGGAAACCGCTGCATCCAAGCCTTTAATAAAAACTACCCCCGTGAAAGAAAGGCTAAAAAAGAACCATTGTACGGCTTTGATTTTACCTTTGAAAAACAATACCGTAAAAATCGCTGCAAAAATGGGAGATAAATATCGTAAGGTCACGGCAGTACCCACACTGATATAATGCACGCCCCAAAAGAAAAGTACCATGGAGGTAACCCCCACCAAACCTCTTAATATCAGTAATTTTCTTTGATTTCCCCAAGGGTTGATGTTTTTATAACGCAAATAAGAAAAGGTAATCAGCAAGGAACCAATCGCCCTAAAAAAAACAATTTGGAAAGTGGGATAATGCACCAAATATTTAACCGCAATATTCATAAAAGCAAAGGACAAAGTGCTCAGTAGCATATATTGAATCGCCTTTGAAAATGAATTGTGCAAGAGAATAATTTTGTACAAAGATTAGTAATTTAAATGGTTTTTTATCCGCACAGCACTTCCATAAATTAATAAGTATCTTCGCAACAGAAAGTATCAACGATTACACCACTTTTCGATTTGGACATTAACTATATCATTGCGGCCGCTTGTGCACTTTTATTAGGAATTTCAAAAGCCGGCATTAAAGGAATTGCCGCACTAATTGTGACCGGATTTGCACTGTCCTTCGGGGCAAAAAACTCTACCGGAATATTGATGCCCCTGCTGATTTGCGGAGACATTTTTGCAGTCATCTACTACAAACAGCACGTCAAATGGTTTTACATTCTCAAGCTGATGCCTTGGATGGTAGCGGGAGTCCTCTTGGGTGTGTTTTTGGGACATTACATTAATGAAACTTTGTTCAAATATGGAATGGCACTCATCATCTTGGGCAGTACGGCACTGATGTATTATTGGGAAAACAAAAAAAATCAGCGCATTCCGGAGCATTGGACCTTCGGAAGTTCCATGGGATTGCTGGCGGGTTTCACCACCATGGTGGGGAATTTGGCCGGAGCCTTTTCAAATATTTATTTTTTAGCGATGAGACTTCCCAAAAATGAATTTATTGGAACCGCCGCCTGGTTATTCTTTTTTATCAATTTGTTTAAAGTCCCCTTTCATATTTGGTCTTGGGAAACAATGACTTGGAATTCCTTTCGATTGAGTTTAAGCCTCGTTCCTTTTGTATTAATAGGTTTGGTGTTGGGAATCTGGTTGGTAAAGAAAATTAAAAACGACAGTTACCGAAAACTCATTTTATTGTTTACTGCCTTGGGAGGAGTTGCCATTTTATTGCAATAATTGTTTATCCTTTAATTATTTCTACCACCCTTTTTATTTGTTCAACATCAGACTCTTTTTGAATTTGACTCAAAAAAGAGATTTCAGCATTCACCCCCACCGGAATGGGAAGCTGCGGGAGGGCTTTTGCACCCGATAGATGAATTGCCTTAAAGTTTTGATTTTTATACCATTCACAATTGGATGCATTGACACCGCTTCCCGGCATGATGGTAATGCGCCCTTGACTGCGCTCCTGCAATTCAACCAAGCAAGAACGTCCCTCAAAGGCAGTTTCTTTTTGACCGGAAGTTAAGATCGTATCCACACCCAAGTCGATGAGTTGTTCCAAGGCAATAAACGGGTTGGGTATAACGTCAAAAGCGCGATGGAAAACGACCTTCATGGGAGAAGCAATTTCTAGGATCGTTTTCATAGCTTTTACATCTACTTCAAAATGGGCGTTTAACACCCCAACAACTATAGCCGCACAGCCCAACTGCTTAGCTTGTAAAACATCTGCTTGGAAGATTTCAAGTTCGGAATCTGTATAGCTAAAATTTCCACTTCGCGGACGAATCAGGCAATGAATGGGAAGTAGGTCCAAAGCAACTGCGGCTTGGATCAACCCAAAAGAAGGGGTCAGTCCCCCCACCTCCAAAGCGGCGCACAATTCCACGCGATCTGCCCCGGCATCTGCTGCGTTTTTTATTGACGTTAAGGAGGCAACACAAATTTCTATTTCCATCAGTGAAAAGGTCTTTTCCCAAAAGTACAACATGCCTTTCGTTAATGGAAATACAAATTTTTTAAATTTTCAATACATAAAAAGCCTTGAAACAAATAAATGTTCCCGAATGACGGTGCTTTTGATAGGATTTTAATAAATTAGTTTTTTTCAATAAAAATGAAGACCAAATGCAAATAATTGAAAATCCTACGCAATACGATGTTGTTATCGTTGGTTCTGGTGCCGGAGGGGGCATGGCAACGAAAATTCTAGCAGAAGCCGGACTGAAAGTGGCCGTAATTGAAGCCGGACCCTTTTTTGACCCCGCCAATCCCGAACAACAAACCCAACTCAAATGGCCCTATGAATCCCCTCGAAGAGGTGCGGGTTCCACACGCGCTTTTGGAGAATTTGACATGGCCTATGGGGGCTGGGAGATTGAAGGCGAGCCCTATAATCAAATTGGAAACTCAAAATTCGACTGGTTTCGATCTCGGATGTTGGGTGGACGAACCAACCACTGGGGAAGAATTTCCTTGCGGTTTGGTCCTCGAGATTTTAAAAGCAAAGACCGTGACGGCTTGGGTGAAAATTGGCCCATCAGCTATGAAGACATCAAACCCTATTACGATAAGGTAGATCAACTCATCGGTGTTTTTGGAAGCAAAGAAGACTTGCCCAATGAACCCGATGGCTATTTTCTTCCTCCTCCAAAGCCCCGTTTGCACGAATTGTATTACAAAAAAGGAGCGGAAAAAACGGGCGTAAAAGTCATTCCTTCCCGACTTTCCATACTCACCAAACGAATTAATAACGAAAGAGGAGTTTGTTTCTATTGTCGACAATGCAGCCGTTCTTGCTCGGTCTATGCCGACTTTTCCTCCGGTTCGTGTTTGATCTTCCCGGCTCAAAAATCAAAAGGGCAAGTGGATTTGTATGTCAATAGTATGGTTCGAGAAGTGACCGTAAATGACCAAGGAAAAGCCACGGGCGTTCTTTATATCAACAAAGAAGATCGACAAGAATATCGCGTTACTGGTAAGGTGGTGGTCTTAGCCGCTTCAGCCTGTAGCACTGCACGTATATTGCTCAATTCAAAAAGTGCCATGCACCCCAATGGATTGGGAAATAGCAGTGGGATGATTGGACATTACCTCCACGATTCTACCGGAACGGATCGTATGGCTTTCGTGCCTGAAATGATGAATCGAAAACGCTATAATGAAGACGGTGTGGGCGGGATGCATTTGTATTCCCCTTGGTGGTTGGACAACAAAAAATTGGACTTCCCCAGAGGCTACCATATTGAAGTTTGGGGAGGTATGGGCATGCCCAGTTACGGAACCGCTTTCAATCCTAATGATTTGAATAAATATTTAGGGCTAACTGTGGGGGGCTACGGAAATGGATTACGTGAAGATGTCAAGAAATTTTACGGTTCTGTGATGGGGATGTCTGGAAGAGGAGAGTCCATTGCACGTTATGAAAACTATTGCGAAATTGATCCTACCGCTGTAGATGAATTTGGTATCCCCGTTTTGCGTTTTAACTATCAATGGTCGGATTATGAACGAAAACAATCGCGTCATATGCACGATACTTTTGAAGAGATCATTCACAATATGGGCGGAATTGTTTTGGGCGAAAAACCCGGCGCGGACAAAGACTACGGCTTGCTCAATCCCGGGCGGATCATCCACGAAGTGGGAACTACTCGAATGGGCAGCAACCCGGACACTTCGGTGGTCAACGAATTTGAACAAATGCACGATGTCAAAAACGTCTTTATTGTGGATGCAGGACCCTTTGTATCCCAAGCGGATAAAAATCCGACGTGGACCATCCTTGCCTTGGCATGGAGAACTTCCGATTTTATTATTGATGCCTTAAAAAAACAAAATATTTAATCATGAACAGAAGAGACAGTATTCGATCCCTTTTTCTTGGTTCCATGGTGGGAGGTCTCGCTTTGGAAAGCTGTGTGACATCGTCGGGTGAAACCCTCAGCAAAAAAGTTTGGGACTACCAATATGGGAGAACCCCCGAGGAAAAAGCCTATGATGAGGAGCTTTTAAACCAACAGTTTTTTGAAGACACAGAAATCGCAACCCTCACACGGCTTGCCAATTTGATCCTTCCTCCCAGTCCGGAAGGCACAATAGAAGAAGCTGGAGTGCCCGAATTTATTGAGTTTATTGTAAAGGATTTTCCGACTTTGCAGACCCGTATGCGGGGCGGCTTAATGTGGCTCAAAAACCATTGTAATAGGAATTATGGAAAAGCCTTTGTTCAATGTAGCGAAGACGAGCAATTTGCTGTATTGGATCAAATTGCCTATCCCGATCCCAATGCGAAAGAACAAAAACAGGAAGTTCAGTTTTTTTCATTAGTGCGCAACTTGGTGCTCACGGGTTATTTCACTTCCGAAAAAGGAATTCAAGAATTGGGCTATCAAGGAAATCAACCCAATGTTTGGGATGGTGTTCCCGATGACGTTTTGAAAGACCACGGCATGGAATACGACCCGGAATGGACGTCTAAATTTTTGAATGTTGATACTAGAAATGAAATTGCCCAATGGGATGATCAGGGAAATTTGATTTCCTAATTTTACTGCTATAACTACTCTAAATTTAAATAATGAATACATTCATTTTAGCACTTGATGCAGGAACTACCAGCTCCCGAGCCATCTTGTTTGACCAAAAAGGAAATAGTATTGCCACTGCGCAACACGAGTTCCCACAGTATTTTCCCAAAGAAAGTTGGGTAGAACACGATGCAAATGAAATTTGGGAAACCCAATTGAAAGCCATCAAAGAAGTGATTGCATCGGCAAATATTACCCCCGAACAAATCCACGCCATTGGGATTACCAATCAGCGAGAAACAACAGTGTTGTGGGATCGAAAAACGGGAAAACCTGTCCATCGAGCTATTGTTTGGCAAGATCGTCGCACCGCTTATTTGTGTGATGCATTAAGAAATAAGGACAAGGCTGAAGTTTTCCAGCAGAAGACTGGACTGCTTTTGGACGCTTATTTTTCGGGCACCAAAATTCAATGGATTTTGGATCAAAATCCGGAATTGCGAACTGCCGCCGAAGCCGGAACCTTGGCTTTTGGCACCGTGGACAGTTGGCTTATTTGGAATTTGACCAAAGGAGAACAACACGTTACCGATGTGACCAATGCCAGTCGTACTTTGCTTTTCAATATCCACGACCTTTGTTGGGACGATGCATTGCTTGAACTATTGGACGTTCCCAAAAGTTTATTGCCCAAAGTTGTTGCTTCCTCAGAGATCATCGGGAACACCCATGCCTCCATTTTGGGGAGAGAAATCCCCATCAGTGGAATTGCTGGTGACCAACAAGCTGCCTTGTTTGGTCAAATGTGTATACAGCCCGGGGATGTAAAAAACACCTATGGAACGGGTTGTTTTTGCATCATGAATACAGGAGAAACCGCTGTAACATCAAAAAACAAAATGCTCACCACCATCGGTTACCAAATTGATGGAAAAGTAACCTATGCCCTGGAAGGAAGTATTTTTATTGCAGGAGCACTTGTGCAATGGTTGAGAGATCAATTGGGAATTATAAAAACAGCCCCCGAAATTGAAGCCTTAGCAGCCACCGTTTCCGACAACGGAGGAGTCACCTTTATTCCTGCACTTTCCGGTTTGGGAGCTCCCTATTGGGATCCCGAAGCAACCGGTTCGATCATGGGGATTACCCGTGGAACCGAGAAAGGACATATTGCCCGTGCTGCCTTGGAAGCCATTGCAATGCGAACTCGGGAAATTGTCATCGAAATGCAGAAAGATGCGGGCGTCACCTTCAGATCCCTAAAAGTGGATGGCGGTGCCTCCAACAACAATTTATTGATGCAAATTCAAGCCGATTTATTGCAAGCGGAAGTCATTCGTCCACAAACCACTGAAACCACTGCCCTGGGTGCTGCATTTTTTGCAGGATTAGCGACTGGCTATTGGCCGTCCGTTGTATCCTTATCCGAAATTTGGCAAATCAATAAGAAATTTACCCCCCAAACCAACAACAATACTTCTCAAATCATCGAGCATTGGGAAAAACGTATCACTAAAAATTTAAGCCAATAAATACATGATGAATAGAACAAAGAATCTTAAACTTTTAAACGATAAAAATAAAGTTTGGGATATCGTAATTATTGGTGGGGGTGCATCGGGACTGGGAATTGCCGTTGATGCTGCAAGTCGCGGGTATAGCACTTTATTACTTGAAAAAAATGATTTTGCAAAAGGGACTTCATCCAGAAGCACCAAACTGGTGCATGGTGGAGTTCGCTACCTTCAAAACGGAGATATTTCCTTAGTCATTGAAGCATTAAAAGAACGGGGCATCATGCGGAAAAATGCACCTCATTTGGTGCGCGATTTGAGTTTTGTAATTCCCTCCTACGATTGGTGGAACAGCCCTTTTTATGGGATTGGACTGAAAATTTACGATATGATGGCTGGTAAATTGGGATTGGGACCTTCTACCCTGTTGGATCGGGAGGAAACGCTGGAAATGATCCCCAATGTCAATAAAGAAGGTTTGCGAGGCGGTGTAATTTATCACGACGGTCAATTTGACGACGCCCGTATGGCGGTGAGTCTCGCCCTTACGGCTTCTCAATTAGGAGCCTACCTTCTTAACTATACGGAAGTGGAAGCCCTTCGTAAGGAGGATCATATGTTGAATGGAGTCACTGTAAAAGATGCGCTTTCTGGAAAATCCTACGCAATTAATGCCAAAGTAGTGATTAATGCAACGGGGGTGTTTTCTGATTCGATCATGCAAATGGACGATCCAGAAATCAAGAAAATGATACGTCCCAGTCAGGGAGTGCATATTGTTTTAGAAAAAGAATTTTTAGATGGAGACCATGCCATCATGGTGCCTCATACAACTGATGGACGGGTGCTCTTTGCTGTGCCTTGGAATAATTATGTGGTGGTTGGCACCACAGACACTCCTGTTGATGAACATTCCGAAGAACCGATTGCCTTGGAGCAAGAAATAGAATTTATCCTGAGTAATGCAGGGGCCTATATGACCAAAAAACCCACTCGCAAAGACGTGAAAAGTGTTTTTGCGGGACTTCGTCCTTTGGCGGCTTCCGAAAACAATAAGGAAAGTACAAAAGAGATTTCTAGACATCACAAAATCACCGTTACCACCAGTGGGCTGTTGAATGTGCTGGGCGGAAAATGGACTACGTATCGAAAAATTGCAGAAGACGCTGTCAATACGGCGCAAGCTTTGGGTGGTTTGCCGGAACGAAAATGTCAAACGGAAACCTTATCCATACACGGTTATGATTTTAATGCGGATTGGAAACAACCTTTACATTTTTATGGAACCGACATCGACAAAATTGTTGCTATAAATCCCGACACAGCTAACCGATCCTTATCAAACGCTTTCTTTATTTCTGAAAATCAAATCTTGTGGGGAATTCGAGAAGAAATGGCCGTACACTTGGAAGATGTGTTGGCACGCCGAACCCGCTGTCTATTCCTCAATGCGCAAGCCACATTAGATATAGCTCCACAAGTTGCGCAGATTATGGCTCAAGAAATGGGAAAAGATGAGACTTGGGTGGATACTGAATTGAAATTATTTACTGAAATTGTTAAAAATTATATATTATGATCTTACATCCTTTTTTAGCAGAATTTATTGGAACTGCTATCCTGTTATTATTAGGTGCCGGAGTGGTGGCCAACATCAATTTAAAGAACACCATCGCCGAGGGGCAAACGCCTTGGGTATTGATTACTAGTGCTTGGGGATTTGCTGTTTTTGTGGCGGTGTATATCAGCTCTCAATCCAGTGGTGCCCACCTCAACCCTGCGGTTACGCTGGGGCTTTATGCTGCTGGAAAATTCTCTCTCTCTTTAGTTCCAGGCTATCTCATTGCCCAACTTTTGGGAGCCATGACGGGTAGCTGGTTGGCCTATCTAACTTATATAGATCATTATAAAATGACCACAGACGAAAATGCAGTACGCAGTACTTTTTGTACCGGACCGGCCATAAGAAATCTAAAAAACAACTTTTTCAGTGAAGCCATTGGAACCTTTATGTTGGTTTTCGGAGCCCTTTTTATAGTTGGACCGAACATTGACATTGCGGGAACGGAAGTGCAAAATTTTGGGATCGGATCTTTGGATGCGTTACCCGTTGGAATCTTGGTTTGGGTCATCGGTATTGCCTTGGGAGGAACCACCGGTTACGCCATCAATCCGGCACGGGATTTAGGTCCTCGTATCGTCTATCAACTCTTGCCGCGCAAAAACAAAAATGCAGACTGGGGCTATGCATGGGTACCCGTTCTAGGTCCTGTATGCGGGGGAATTATAGCCGGACTACTTTATGTTTTAGTAACAACAGCATCGTTTATTTAGCCACGTTTACTGCACGAGTTTCTCTAATGACTGTAACTTTTACCTGTCCAGGATAAGTCATGTCGGTTTGTATTTTTTGAGAAATTTCAAAGGATAATTGTGCCGCACGATCGTCGGAGACTTTATCGCTTTCAACAAAAATTCGCAGCTCTCTCCCCGCTTGAATTGCATAGGCTTTGTTTACCCCATTGAAATCGTAGGCTATGTTTTCCAAGTCCTTTAAACGTTGTACATAACTGTCCAATACTTGGCGGCGAGCTCCGGGACGAGCGCCGGAAATGGCATCACATACCTGAATTATGGGAGCATAAAGGGTCGTCATTTCGATTTCGTCGTGGTGTGCTCCAATGGCGTTGCACACATCGGATTGCTCACCGAATTTTTCAGCCCACTCCATCCCCAACAAGGCGTGTGGTTTTTCTGTTTCTTCTTCGGGCACTTTCCCGATGTCGTGGAGTAGTCCGGCGCGTTTGGCCAGTTTTGGATTTAAGCCCAATTCAGCTGCCATTACCCCACAAAGCTTGGCTACTTCACGGGAGTGTTGCAATAAGTTTTGTCCATAGGAAGAGCGATATTTCATTCGGCCCACCACACGAACCAATTCGGGATGAAGTCCATGGATGCCAAGATCGATGACCGTGCGTTTTCCCACCTCAATGATCTCGTTATCGATTTGCTTCCGTGTTTTGTTTACTACCTCCTCTATACGCGCGGGATGAATGCGACCATCACTCACCAGTCGATGTAAAGAAAGTCGTGCGATTTCTCTCCGAACGGGATCAAAACAGGATAAGATGATGGCTTCGGGGGTGTCGTCTACAATAATTTCCACACCGGTTTCGGCTTCTAATGCACGGATGTTTCGTCCTTCTCGACCAATAATTCTTCCTTTCACATCATCGGATTCAAGGTTAAAAACAGAAACACAATTTTCAACCGCCTCTTCTGTTCCAATCCGCTGTATGGTATTGATGATGATTTTTTGAGCCTCTTGCTGTACCGTTAATTTGGCTTCTTCTATGTTTTGTTGAATGAATGCCATAGCTTCTGACTTCGCTTTTTCTTTGAGGGAAGCAATCAATTCTTCTTTGGCATCGGCGGCGGAAAAACCGGAAATTTCCTCAAGTTTATTGATCTGAATCTGAAGTTTAGACTCGATCTCTTCCGTTTTTCGATCAATATTATTCATCTTATTGGTCAGAAGATTGTTCTGTTGTTCCAATTTTCGATTGAGTTCGCCATTGCGTTTGAGTTCGTGACTCAAGCGCGACTCCTTATCATTCAATCGCTTTTCGACTTCCGAAATCTTTTTTTCTCGGGAAAAAATATCTTTTTCATGCTCCGATTTCAGCTCGATAAAACGCTCTTTGGCTTGAAGCATTTTCTCTTTTTTGATCGATTCCGCTTCAATTTTTGCATTGCTGATTATTTCTCCCGCTTCTGTAGTTGCTTTTTCAAGCAATTGTTGGGATTTGTTTTTGCGTAAGACACTTCCCAAAAGAAATCCAACCAGCAAGCCTGCTGCGGCAAATATGAGGAAGAGGATGTTTGTATCCATAGTTGTTGTTTTAATTTTAAAAAAAACCTGTATTAGCTTCGTTTTCGTATAAACTCCTAAAAATCAAGTTTAAGGCTACACAACTGGTCAAGGATCTGTTCAAGACAGCTTGCTTTTACAATTGAAACTCACCCTTTTTAATTAAAAGCTCGTTGAGTTTATCAAAAAATACTAATACAGGCAGTGTTGTATTGCTAATTAAAGAACATTGTATTCAGCCATATGAACGTCAATCATATCGATCAACTCCTTTAATTTTTGGTTATCAGGGTCGTTTTCAGAAGATTGCTTTTCTTTGTTCATTTCTGTTTGGGCTGCATACTGAAGGGCACACATTGCTAAGACATCTTGTTTGTCGCGAACGGCATAATTTTTTTCTAATTGCTGAATGGTGGATTCTATCTTTTTAGCCGATGCACGCAAAGAAGCCTCTTGTTCTGGTGCAATGGTTAAAGGATAAACCCTATTGGCGATCGTCAATTTTATTTTTAAGGAATCACTCATTGGATTCAGCGATTAGATATTGGAGAGCTGATTGATACACAAATCAACCTCTTTTATTAAATTATTAATTTTTGTTTTAGTAATGGTTTTACCTTCGTTACTGCCGAGTAGATTATTTGCAATTTTTAAAGATTTATTTTCCTCTTTAAGTTGATCAACATCCCGATGTAAGGACTCATTCTGAACTTCCAAGGCTGCGCATTTTTTCGACAGCAGATTAATTTCAAGATGTTGTTCTTTTAATTTATTGAGTAAAGCAATAACTTTTTGCTCCAAAAGAAGGGTCGGGTTATTTTGCTTATCCATAATTGTTGTAAATAATTTACGCTATACAAATTTAGAGAATCCTTATGGATTTGTGGAGGATAAGTTGGGAGTTTTAAAAACTTTAACAAAAGCCCTTGCAACCCTCTGAAAATTCAGAAAACAAAGGGATTTAGTACGCCTATGATTAATTGCTATTTGAAAATTTATATCTTGCAATACAGTAACAAAAAAAATCTACTTGCCGACAAACTGCTATGACCTTCACAAATAAAAATCGTTTTCTTTTATATTTTTTCATTTTTATCCTAACCCTTTCGCAAGCACAAAACAGGGAGAAACTGTGGCAAGAACCCCTTGACATTCCCCTATTATTATCGGGAAATTTTGCAGAATTACGAGGCACTCATTTTCACGCTGGTTTAGACCTAAAAACCAATGGCAGAGAGGGCTTTGAAGTGAAAAGTATCGGCTCCGGGTTTGTCAGTAGAATCCGAGTGAGCACTTCGGGCTATGGCAAAGTGTTGTATTTGAATCATCCCAATGGCACTGTGTCCGTCTATGCACACCTGAAAAAATTCGCACCCAAAATTGAAGCCTATGTCAAAGCACGTCAATACGAAAAACAAAGTTATACGCTACAACTGCTCCCCAAAGCAGAAGAACTAAAAGTGGAGCTTGGTGAGCTTATTGGTTATTCGGGCAATACCGGAGGATCTTCGGGTCCGCATTTACATTTTGAAATGCGCGATGGAAGGGATCAAAGTCCGATCAACCCACTTTCTTTTCCTATAAAAATTGAGGATCATCAACGTCCTCAGATTCAAGCGTTCTATGTTTATGAAAACCATACTCCCTCCAAACTCCCCAAGTCTTATGCGCTCACTCAGAAAAATGACAGTCTGTTTACAACCAACCTAATCAAAACCGCCGGACAAATTCATGTGGGCTTAGGAATTTTTGATCGTCAAGACTCTAGTTACAATAAAAACGGGGTGTATCGGATTCAAGTATGGGTCAATGGCATAGAAATTTACAACTACCAAATGGATCGATTTCTGTTCACCGATTCTAAATTTATTCCCCTCATAGTAGATTATTATTCGCTGCGTGAAAACCGCAACAAAATACATCAACTCTATTGGCATCCTAAAACAAAACTTTCCTTTTTAAAGGATCGCTCTAAAAATGGTCGTTTTGAAGTGGAGCCGGGAAAATCTTATCAATTACTCATTAAAACAAGTGATTACAGCAATAATGCTACGTGGGTGGAAACCTATATTGAAGGGGTAGAAGCCAATAAATCCGAACCCGAAACCCCAAAAGGAAAAAGTATACATCCCGAACAAGATTATCTTTTTGAATTCGGTGAAAAATCGGTTTATTTCCAAAAAAACACCTTTTTTGATACTGTACATTTGGATATTGAGAGTTCCGGAGACAGTCTTATGGTCGATCGGGATCGGTTTCCTCTGGTGGCTCCCCTAGTGCTTCAATTTACTTATCCTTCCATGGACAGTTTAGAACGGGCGCAGAGTGCTATAGCTTTACTTAGAAACAATAGAAGACCAAGCTTGTTGAACACTGCTAGAAAGAGCAGCCACCTGACCGCAAAGTCAAGTGTATTGGGAACTTTTGCAGTGCTTCGAGACAGTTTGGCACCTACTATTTTACCCATAAATTTTAGAGATGGTCAGAACTTAAAGAATTTTAGATATTTAAAAATTCGTTTAAAAGATGATTTTTCTGGAGTGAAAAATTACAGTGCCTACATCAACGACGAATGGGTGCTTTTTGAGCATGAACCCAAAACCAACACCCTCACTTTTGATTTTAATGATTTGGAAGATAAACCGCGTCGCTTGGATTTAAAAGTAGTTGCTAATGATAGAGTGGGAAACAGTACTACCTATAGAGCCGTTTTATTCCAAAATCCGTAAACGGTATTGGTTTAAGTAGTTACAAATTCTTCTAAAACCTGCATCAAATAATCAATTTCGGCTTTCGTATTAAAAATTGAAAATGAAAATCGCAATGAGGGCCATTGCGTAGCTGTCCCTAGTGCATTTAAAACATGGGACCCCGAGGTACTCCCCGATTGACAAGCACTTCCCTTGGAACAAGCAATACCTTTTAAATCCAAATGAAAATCCAACATTGCTGCTTTAGATTCCGGTAGGGGTAAGGCCACATTCACTAATGTATAGGTACTGCGTTTCAAGTCCCCGGAAAAACCATTGGTGATGGCATCGGGAAACAGGGTTTTTAATTTTTGGAGGAAATATTTTTTTAGCTCCAAGAGTTGAGCTTTTTCTTTTGCCCATAGATCATTTGCTATTTCAAGGGCTTTGAACATCCCCACAATATTGTGGACCGATTCTGTTCCAGCTCGTAATCCCCGCTCTTGTGTTCCTCCGTGAATTAAAGGCATTAGTTTTCTGTTTTTTCGGATGTAGGCAAAACCGATCCCTTTGGGCCCGTGAAATTTATGGGCTGCTGCCGATAAAAAGTCGATTTTCAAAGCTTCCAAATCAAAAGGATAGTGTCCAATGCCTTGCACCGCATCGCTGTGAAAATAGGCCTGATGCGCTTGGCATAAAACGACTACTTTTTCCAGATCGAGTAGGTTGCCAATTTCATTGTTGATGTGCATCAAGGTCACCAGTTTGGGAGAATTATCCAATGCTAAATATTCTTCCAGCTGATTGAAATCCACTTCCCCTTTATCCGAAACCTCGAGTAATTTTACCTCAATTCCGTGATTTTGTTCCAAGATTTCCAAAGTGTGGAGAATGGCATGATGCTCAATGGCGGAACTAATGATTGTTTTGACTCCCAAATCCCGAACAGCACAATGCAATACCATATTATCGGACTCGGTTCCTCCAGAAGTAAAAATGATTTCTTGCGGTTGTGCATTAAGGATTTTAGCAATTCCTTTTCGAGCAGTTTCCACATAAGCTTTTGCCGACCGTCCAAAGGCATGGGTAGAGGAAGGATTTCCAAAACAATTTTCCATCACTTCGGCCATTGCCCCTATCACCTCTTTCCGCAGGGGCGTGGTGGCCGCATTATCAAAATATACAGTGGTGTTATTTTTCAAATTGTTGCAGCGTCGAGGTGATTATATGGATACAATCGTTCAATTGTGCTTCGGTCATCACCAAAGGCGGTGCAAATCGGATAATGTTACCGTGCGTGGGTTTTGCCAACAAACCATTTTCTTTCAATGCCAAACAGATGTTCCAAGCGGTATCGCCTTCTTCACTATCATCTATAACTATGGCGTTGAGTAGCCCTTTCCCTCGAACCAAACGAACGATGGTGCTTTGTGCAATGTATGCATTCATCGCTGCGCGAAATTGTTTTCCTAGTTTCCGAGCATTTTGGGTCAATTTTTCATCGCGGATGACCGAAAGGGCTTCCATAGCGATGGCACAAGCCATGGGATTTCCTCCAAAGGTGCTGCCGTGTTGTCCGGGCTGAAGGACATCCATGACCGCGCTGTCCGCTAAAATTGCTGAAACGGGATAGGTTCCTCCACTTAAGGCTTTTCCTAAAATCAAAATATCGGGACGAACATAAGTGGCCTCTTGACGTTCACAATGCCCTTCGCAAGAACAATTTCCACAAACCGCCAACAAAGAGCCTGTCCGACCGATTCCCGTTTGGATTTCATCGGCTATCATCAAAACGTTGTATTCGGAACACAATGCTCGTGCTTGTGCTAAAAAATCACTGTCGGGGGTGTACACTCCGGCTTCGCCTTGAATAGGCTCCACCAAAAATCCGGCAACATTGGGATGCGCGGCAAGGGTATTGCGCAAGGCTTCAATATCGTTGTAGGGAATGGGTAAAAATCCTGCTGCATGAGGTCCAAAATGATTTTTCGACCCAGGATCACTTGAAAAAGAAATGATGGTGGAAGTACGCCCGTGAAAATTTTGTTTGCAAACAATAATTTGAGCTTGATTCTCGGGTAAGTTTTTTCTTGTATACCCCCACTTTCGGGTAATCTTTATGGCAGCTTCCACGGCTTCGGCACCCGTATTGGAGGGCAGCATCCGCTCAAAGCCAAAGTAGTTGGTCATAAACTTCATATAGGGTCCCAACCGATTGTTGTGAAAGGCACGGGAAGTCAAGGTCAATTGTTCCGCCTGCGCTTTGAGTACACGGATGATTCTCGGATGACAATGTCCTTGATTTACAGCGGAATAGGCGGATAAAAAATCATAATATTTATTTCCTTCCACATCCCATAGAAAAACACCTTCGCCCCTTTCTAAAACCACCGGCAAGGGATGGTAGTCATGCGCCCCATGTTTGTGCTCGATTGCAATAAATGCTTGTGAATCTGTTTGAACCTCCATAATGATTTCTATTTCAATTATACATGTAAAAGTAACAAAGTCCTTACTAGGCAGCAAAAGTAGCCATTATGCCGCTCAAAAACATAAAAATAATAACGATTTATTATCCGCATGCGTTTACATTTGCAGCATGTCAAAAAATAAAATCAATCGGATTGAGAAAGGCCTAGAAGTGGTTGATATCAATACGCAAGGAATGGGGGTTGCCAAATCGGCTGAAGGAATTGTTTATTTCATTTCCAAAGTCGTACCGGGCGATGTTGTCGATGTTACTGTTTATAAAAAAAAGAGGGGCTATTTTGAAGCGCAACCCTTGAAATTTATTAAAGAATCCCCACATCGCGTAGAAGCCGTTTGTGCGCATTTTGGCGTATGCGGAGGCTGCAAATGGCAACATTTCAGCTATGCAGCACAACTGGATTCCAAGGAAAAAGGAGTCTTGCGAAACCTCAAAGACATCGGGAAAGTTGAAATCGAAACGGTACTTCCCATTGCCGGCGCCGATCCGCACTACTACTATCGGAACAAAATGGAGTTTTCCTTCTCCAACAGACGTTGGTTGACCACTGAAGAAATTCAATCTGAAGAATTGATTGAACGCAATGGACTGGGTTTTCACAAGCCCAATATGTGGGACAAAGTGGTGGACATCAACCAATGTCATTTGCAACCCGAACCCTCCAATGGAATTCGCAATGCCATTCGCACCTATGCATTGGAAAATAAGCTCGACTTTTTTGATCCCGTAGCCCAAAGTGGTTTTTTACGTACCCTGATGATTCGCAATACCATGGCGGGTGAATTTATGGTTTTGCTTCAGTTTTTTAAAGAAGATAAGGCACAACGCATCGGACTTTTAGATTGGATTGGGAAACAATTTCCGCAAATCACATCGCTGCTGTATTGCATCAATGGAAAAGGTAATGACAGTTTGTACGATCAAGAAATTATATGCCATTCGGGACAAGATTTTATTACCGAACAGTTGGGGGCACTTACTTTTAAAATTACGGCAAAATCTTTTTATCAAACCAATCCCAAACAGGCATTAACACTGTATACCATTGCAAAAGAATTTGCTGCATTAGAAAGTACCGATACCGTCTATGATCTCTATACTGGAACGGGGACCATAGCTTTGTTTTTAGCCCCTCACTGCAAAAAAATAATCGGTATTGAATCCGTTGCCGATGCCATCAAAGCCGCAGCTGAAAATGCAAAAAATAACGGCATCGAAAATGCGGTATTTGAAGTGGGAGATATGAAAAATAGTTTTAACGCTGATTTTATCCAACGCCACGGAAAAGCTCGGGTGGTTATTACGGATCCCCCGAGAAATGGAATGCATCCCGATGTGGTGCAGCAGCTGTTGGATTTGGCTCCGGAACGCATCGTTTATGTGAGTTGCAATAGTGCCACGCAAGCTCGGGATATTGAAATGATGAAAAACGATTATGCCGTTCTAAAAAGTCAAGCCGTGGATATGTTTCCTCAAACCCATCATGTGGAAAATGTTGTACTTTTGCAACGAAAAGCCAATCATGCATCCTAAGCGATTTCACTTTTTTACTCTTGTATTAATTTTCTTGCTTTCCTGCGAAAAGGATGATATTTGTATTCCTGAAACGCAAGACAGCCCCAAAATGATTGTTTTGATGCGGAGTTTTGAAAATCCTGAAATCAGAAAAGTTCCCAATGATTTTAAAATAAGAGCCATTGGTAATGAAACGCCCATTACTGCCTCCTCGGACTCCATTGTATTGGCATTAAATCCAGAAAAAGAATTTACTCAATTTGAATTCATTACGGATTTCGAAAAAGAAACAGAAAACATAGACACCCTGCAGATCAACTATCGTCGTGCTGACATTTTTATTAGTAGTGCCTGTGGCTACCGACATAATTTTATATTTGAATCTCCAGCAGTGACCCAACTCAATCCGGGGTCGGATTGGATTTTTGGATTTACCGTTTTAAAAGATACCATCTCAGATGAACAACAAGGACATTTGGCGCTACTGCATTAGTCTGCTGCTTTTGACGCAGACTATTTGGTCTCAGGAGTCACCCCCTGAAGAAAAAGCAGCAGCTGCGGTAACAGATAGTATTGCCCCAGCGACCATTCCCTATACGCTTCGTTTTGGCGTTGATTTGTATCGGCTCGTCCTTTCTCAGGCGTCACCAGATTTTAGTGGTCAGGAGTTGGTAGCCGATCTTCGGGTGTATAATAATTTTTATGCCGCACTAGAAATTGGGAATGAAAGCAAAACCAAACAATACGAAGAAGTAAATATTACCGCGAAAGGCTCTTATTTTAAACTTGGTTTTGATCTGAATATGTATGAAAACTGGGAGGGCATGAACAATCAAGTTTACTTGGGACTTCGCTATGCCCACAGTGTTCACCAACAACAATTAAACGCATATACGATCTTGGATCGGGATCCCTACTGGCCAAGAACGGAGGTGGTCAATAATTTTGCAACCGGCAATCGAGAGGGTTTGAATGCCAGTTGGGCAGAAGTGGTGGTGGGTACCAAAGTGCAGGTTTTAAAAAACGTTTATCTCGGTTTTAGCGCTCGGATGCATGTCCTTATTAGTGACAAAATACCCGAAAACTTTGACAATATTTACATCCCCGGATTTAACAAAAAAACAACGGATAACAAATTTGGAGCTTCTTTCAATTACAGTCTGACCTATTCAATTCCTTTTTTACGTACGGCGAAAAAAAAGAAAGACTAAGCGACTATTCCTCTTCTTTTTCTTTGGAATCGATATACTTGTGGGTGCGTTTACTTCCCTCATAAATAGGAAAGTACAATAAACGAGACTCCAATTTTCCGTTAAAAATCTTAATTTTTCTACTGGGTCGTAAACCCACAAATTTCATGGCTTCCATATTGGCCGTAATCATCCAAGCATGGGTGTTGGGATAACTCTGCTTTAAAGTGTCTCCCATACTTTGATAGATGGCGTTAATGTCCCCTTCAAGGCGTTCGCCATAGGGTGGGTTGGTGAGTAAATGCAAAGGTCCTTGGGTAGTTTTTTCGGAATGAAAAAAGTTGTTTTTAGAAATGATGACAAAGGCTTGTAAATTGGCATTTTGAACATTTTGCAATGATTTCTCCACAGCAGAAGGAGCTTTATCGTAGCCCATAATTTTTATGGCTGGATTCACCACCTTTTCCAATTGTGCCGATCGGATGGTTTCAAACAAATCCGGATCCCAGTCTTTCCAATTTTCAAAAGCAAACGATTTACGGTTGATGTTCGCCGGGATTTTTGCAGCAATCATGGCGGCTTCAATCACTAGGGTTCCACTTCCACACATGGGGTCTAAAAAATCGGTATTCCCTTCCCAACCCGAGAGGAGGATAATTCCCGCAGCAAGAACTTCATTGAGCGGAGCGATGTTTGTCGCCGTTCGGTATCCGCGCTGATGCAATGAAGCCCCCGAGCTATCGAGCGACAGCGTGCATTGATCTTGTTCGATATGTATATTGATCTGTAAATCGGGTTTGTTCAGTTTCACATTGGGACGCTCCCCCACTTTATCGCGAAAACGATCGACCAAACCGTCTTTAGCTTTTTGAGAAACATATTGAGAATGCACAAACAAATCGCCAAACACGATACTGTCAATGGCAAAAGTGGTGGTGACTTCCATATAGTCCTCCCAAGGAAAATCATAACACATTTGATACAAAGCGTCCGGATCACTAACGCTTGCTTTGTGAATGGGTTTTAAAATTTTAATCGCGGTGCGTAGACTTAAGTTGGCTTTGTACATAAAGCCTTTGTCACCACGAAACGCCACCCCGCGATTTCCTTTACTAATATTTTGTGCCCCCAGTAGACTCAGCTCTTTGGCAAGTAGATCCTCAAACCCATATAGGGTTTTGGCATACATATCGAAATTTTCTTCCATGAATCGAATTAACCTTTAAAATTACTTTAATTTTGAGTCCTAACCATCCAAGTATCCTAGAATCTATGGAAATAACGCCGTATGCAGCCTATGCACTCCCTTTTTTGGGAGCCGTATTGGGTATGGGAATTGCCCGTCGTGCCACCACCGACACAGCCTTTGGGTTTAAACTGATCCTCGCATTCAGCGGTTCTTTTTTATTGGGGATTGCCATTTTTCATTTGATGCCTCTTGTATTTAGCACTGCTGATTCCAGCATAGGACTTTGGATTGTAGGAGGTTTATTGCTGCAAACCCTGCTCGAACACTTGTCTCATGGGGCAGAGCACGGCCATGCCCATATACACACCTCCGAACGATTGCCTGCGGTATTGTTTCTAAGTTTGGGGCTGCATGCCTTGGTGGAGGGAATGCCTTTAGAACAAAATACGGCTTTGGTCTGGGGCGTTTTTGTTCATAAAATCCCCATTGGAGTTGTCTTTTTCACCTTGATTAAAAAAATTCCAATGAAGGAAATCAAAAAGTTGTTTTATCTGGCGTGTTTTGCATTGATGACCCCTTTGGGCACACTGATTGGAACACAAAGCTATTTTGAAACTCATTTGCAAACACCTTTAAATGCACTTGTTTTGGGGATGATACTGCACATCGCCACTACTATTTTATTTGAAAGTAATCAGTCGCATGCTTTTAATTTTAAAAAGCTAATGACCGTTGTTTTAGGATTTACTATCGCTTATATCCTTTAAATTACCGCACATTACTTCATCTTCGCCGTATACGTATTTTCTTACACCTCAAATTACTTCGCTTTTCTTTTTCTATAAAATTTGTATGACTTTAGTAAATGAAAACAAAAAAGAATGACTCTAAACAAACTAAAAAATTGTCCCCAATTTACCTATTCCCTCCCGGAGGCTGGGACTGTTACCTCTTTAAGTTGTACCTCTCTATTCGCTAAAAATATTTTTTTCTTTCAAGCGCTTCAACACTCAAAACAATCTTTCAGCCTCCTTTACTTTTTCAATGAAAATTAAAAATTAAAGCATTTTACCTAATTCCATTTTTTTTATTTTGGTGTTTGATAAACCCTTTACTTGCCTTGTGTAAGTGGAGGGTTTTCAATTTTTGCTAGTAACTAGAAATTTAATGTTTTAGGATTTAAGATGAATTTCTTAAAACAAGAATTTATCTTTGAATATGATTGAAAACAGAAAAAACCATTGGGAAACCGTTTATGCAACCAAACAGCCCCATGAAGTCAGTTGGACACAACCCGTTCCAAAAACCGCACTGCAGTGGATAGACGCTGCACAGCTTGACAAAAG
>Ga0181603_10000150_pt1 | contig 54367 bp, 35 predicted proteins | sample 041ome_13_FD_148633 | JGI IMG/M metagenome (GOLD analysis project Ga0181603, IMG submission 148633) | Coastal salt marsh microbial communities from the Groves Creek Marsh, Skidaway Island, Georgia - 041409US metaG (spades assembly) | ecosystem: Environmental > Aquatic > Marine > Intertidal zone...
CGGAATTCACGTTCGAGCCTGAAGAAGCTGCCCACATCACAGACATGCTCACCAAACTCCAACGTTACATGCACAACTTGAAGACACACAGAGAGATGTCTCAAAGCATGTCCAAGAATAGCAAAATGGATGGTGATGGCGTGATCGGTATGTCGAACCTGGTTGCGATTCCCATGAGAGGCGCGGCGGGTGATACGGCGTTGAGCAGGAAGAGGGGCTGGCACGAGAAGATGGTCGATGAGCACAAACGCAAGGCAAGCAAAGGCGAGCAAATTAGCATTAGGAACTACCTCTCGTAGATGTAGTAGAAAGTATTCTAGCTACTCGGTGGCGAGAGACGCACTCGATTCACGCGTTCGCCGGTTGCACCAGTTGTGGGTCCATCGCGACACAGCGCCGGTCAAAGCGGGACAATTGTCGCAACGGAATAGTACTTTTCTATGTAATATACGTATTTCTCGATGGTTCATGACTCGTCAGTCATGGAGGGACTCTCTAAAGATGCGATATATAAATTTTTCCATTAACACGCAGTATTCGAGTATCTGCGAATCATAGTCCTGTAGACTAGAACAATAGAAGTACTAGTACTGTAGCGAAAATTTACGAACTGCCACTGACTGCAGCCGCGTCACGTAACGTAAACTATCGGCACCAGCTTGAGGCGGTATTCCGCTGTCGGTATTCCGCCGACATTGTCAATGTCGGCTAAAGCACTCGAGCGTCCGCGCGTCACCCTTGTGGTCGGTATGGCTGGTTCTGGAAAATCTTCCGTTACCAACTGTTTGAAGACGCGCGGCGAGTCCAAAGGAAAGAGAACGTATACTATCAATCTCGACCCTGCGGTCAAGCGTACTCTATACGATTCAAATATTGATATCCGCGATACTATTGATTACACTGGAGTTCGTGAAAAATACAACCTTGGACCGAATGGAGCAATTTTGACCGCTTGTAACTTGTTTGCTACGCGCTTTGATCAAGTAATAACTCTGTGTGAACAAAGAAGCGCGCACGTAGGACATATAATTGTCGACACCCCCGGACAGATAGAGATATTTACGTGGTCCGCGTCCGGTTCTATCATCTGCGAAGCTTTTGCAGCTTCTTTCCCGACGACAGTTCTATTCGTCATCGACACACCGCGAGTACAAGTTGCGCAAGTCTTCATGTCTAATATGCTTCAGTGTCTTAGTATGGTATACAAAACGAAGTTACCTGTCGTATTGGCGTTTAACAAGACGGATATTACTAGCCACGATTTCGCGAACTTGTGGTTGAGGGATATGGAAACCTTCCACGCTGCGCTTGGAGGCGCTTCTTCATATGCTGCTGACCTAGCGATTTCTCTTGTTTCGACAATTTGCGAATTTTACTCCAAACTTTCGACAGTTGGTATATCGGCAACGACAGAAAATGGGTTTGACGAGCTGTTCGAAAAGCTAACTCATAGTACGATCTAGACGAGCAACCGGTATTCTTTACTTAGATAAAAGCACTTGGATTATAACGAAGAACTAATGACCGTCGGAATCCCGAGTAGCAGACGTCGCGCTGGAACTATCGCCGAAGTGTTGAGTTCTAATCAACTCGTGCAAGCGACCGAACAGTTGACTTTTGACTTGATCAAATGCGACTTCAAGCCGTGCAAGCTCGGCTGAGGCATTCTCGTTGTAAACAAAGAGCCCGTAGTATAAATCAAATGAGTCGTGGTATGTGTTATCAACCAACGAAATGAGTGAATCGAAGCCCTTAGTACTGATCGTCGTCTCTGCTAACTCCATCGTACCTAGCATACGGCCAACTGTATGGGTTATGAACTGCGATGAAGCTGCTTGACGATCGTGTTCCTCACACGACATTTCCACCATTCTACATCCTTGAAGCTCGAAAAATCGCAGTAAGCTAGCGCAACGTTCCGCTCGCGAAATTTCTGAACCAATCCTGACCTTGTCATAAACAAGTGGTAGGTCCTGCCATGACTCTTTCCCGCTATCTGGACCGAACATAGGATGCAAACAAAGGATATCAAAGTGGTCAGGCAATAGTTTAAGGAACAGTTGCTTCGGGAATTGCTTGACTGATAAAACGTCACAAAATAATGTGTTGCGTTTTAATCGCTGAAACGGAAAAGCTTGCATAGTCGCCTCGAGAGACAGAATACTTGTGCAGAAAATGACAACGTCAGGGTGCTCCTCACAGAAATCATCTGCGTCTCGAAAGAAGCTCGCTCCCAACTCGCGTGCAATACCAGAGTGGTCTGTTCTAGATGTTGCAATCACTTCATGACCACCTTTAATGAATCTTTTCGTTAAGAATTGTCCGAAATTGCCGAAACCAACGACGCCTATTTTCAAAGCCACACGTTTGCGTCGACTTTCCTTCTCTCTGGACTCCGAGTCAAAAGGTTGTGCAGCATCGATCGCACAGACTCGCAGTCGCCTTCGATTCCAACTGCTACGACGAATCAAACTACTTGCGTCAAAGCAATCTGCACTGAACGATCTAAACAATCTTCTGGATGTTACCTTTGTTGAATCGAGCCACCTTAGCGCGGTCATAGGTTGCATGGAGGCTGTTTATTGCGAGGAGAGACAAATTCTCACGGTATCGTTACCGATGCGTTCGTTTTAACTGAATGTTTTGGTTTCAGAGGCGTCCGGTCGTCAAGATTGCGTTGCGTGGGGCTATTTCGGTGAAGAGCGATAGCCGTTTCGCGAAGAGACGACGCACTGTCTTGTTAGACAGTCGCCGCGAACGGGGTTGGCGCAGCGGGTAAATAACTGCTTCGGGGGTAACCTAGGCGAGCTTCCCGTATTCTAAGGCTAGTTAGTCAAAGTGGTTTTTCATTCTGCGTTTGCTTTCGTTCATATTTAGCGTCTGGCATTGATTCACAGCGTCGTCACAAAAAGTCGGCGAACGTACGATATACCGCGACCACCGACATCGAGAAGAGCGTGGTTGTATAAACACGAGTCTATACTGCTCGTGCGCACGACGTTTCAGTGCTTACACGCGTCGCGCGGACGCAGTCGACACCCGTCATTGGAAGAAGTCTTACAACAAGGGACGACGTCGATTGGCTCTTTGTGGAAAACGCGTTTGTGAAAGCACTTCGCAATGCAGGAGCCGCACACGTCGCATCGACCCCACAGGAAGAGACAACGAGAACGCATAAACACTCTTTCGAAGACAAGAACAGTATTGAACGCGTTAACGCGTTGAATGCGCCGGTAATTGTCTCAAGCTTAGACCCAACAAATATGCGCTCGCCGACGTATCTTCAGAAAGCGCTGCTGTGGTGTCGAGTGTACAGACCGGATCTGATAATGCGAACAGTACTGAGCTTTATGTCAGAAAATGAAAATTTAGCGGCGCTAGATGATGAGAAAGTGATCATTCGTGGTAAATATCTATTGAGAGTGATGGCGACTGCGACTGAATACCGCGAACACGGCGAAATCGTAACTTGTGCAGCTCAGTGGAATTGGAGGGTCGAAGATTTTTCCAGACGAGTTCTTTACTTTATACAATTCATTAGATACAAATGGCCAAATATAGATTGGCACATGTTTAGCGCTGCGTTACACGAACACGTGTTACTGCTTCGAAAACAGTCAGCGACGACGATTCGTGAGACGTAAACGAGAACGTGTATTAAGAACGTCAGGCTACGACGATGCGCGGTAGAACATTTTGGAAATCGAGCGTACGAAAAAGCTTCGACAAAGCACTGTATAACAAGAATCTCTTAGCACTAGTAGGACGTTGTAGACCACCACACGCGCGTCGACGTACGTCGTCTGTACGAACTGTCAAATTGCGAATGCGTGAGTGCTTTGACGCGCAAATGAAATCAAAAATCAAAATTCAGGCTTCGAAGAAGCCTTCAACATAATTTTTTGATATCTATTCCCGGTTCCATCGGTCGTGAGGGTCGGCGCCGCGTCTGCAAATCGCGTGTGTATGTAACCAGTCACTAAAGTGCCTACGATCCTCCATATCAGGAGTATATCATGTGCAACGAGGCTTTTTCCCGCGGCTTTCCGAAAGGAGATTGGTATTTATTTGTCTATTTCGATACTTGTTCAGTTAAACAGTACGGCATATATAAATGGTATGCGTGATGTTTTCGGCCCACGCTTGCGTTGTGTAAGTTACTCGTATCACGCTGTTCGTTGTTGAAAATTTTAGTTGCGTTCGCGCTAGGAACGCAAGATGATGGTTCTCAATGCATACCTTTAGAAAGTAATCCAAGCCCACCCCCGCTAGATTGTTTCTTCTTTCGACGCCTCAGTCTCGAGGGCAAGCGTTCTTTTGCCCGCTGTGCGGCTGCACTTATACCATACGCAGTCGGGTCATCTAGGGCATCAAAGAGGAATTGTAAGGCTTGACATTCTACTTCGCTGAGTTCTGGGTGCCAAAATCGCACAATAAGGACGTAACGATCCATTTCAGCGCTTTCATTTGCCGTGCTATGTATAAAACTTGTATCGGCGACTAGACCTTTGCCATTTTCCCAGTACTGTTTGAAGTCGCCAACCTGCATCCAGGATAATCGTTCAGGTACATCAAGTCCCAAGTGAGCGGTGAGAATAAAGTTCGTGTTGTCTGTGTGGGGTTTGATCCCAGTTTTGGGTGGCTGGCGCGCAAAAAATACCTCTACAGATGGACATTTTGAGTCCTTCAACAGAGCTGTTGTCACCGGGAAAAGCTGAGCGTTCACGTTTTCCCATTGACATCGATCCTGCAGTACTAGTGTCCGCCAATTCGGACCGTATGCGATGGCTTCTTCTCTCGCTGCCGGTGCCCAAACTGAGTTCCCCAAAGTTGCCAGTTCCGGGTTTGCTAGCGCGCCTTCAAGTTCGCGTTGAATGCGTTCGTGCTCCCTTTCTAAGATCTCCATCCAGATAAAATTACCGTTATAGACATCGTGATATGGAATAGCGTTAAGGCCCTCGATGTAAGACGACGCCCTCTGTTCTCCTTTTCCTTCAATTTGTCTGTGCACTTCTGCACCAGACAGAGTCAAGTCAAGGCTCTTCTTGATGCGTGTGCAGTTTGCGTGGCCATATATATCGTCCATCGCCTTGCCGATTAGGCTAACCGCGCTGTCCGGCTCATCATATGAAACGTACAAAACGTCACGACGCCGGGCACGCGTGGCTGACTTTGACCTTGAAGTAAGGTTACCTCTGACACCGTTTCGAAGGTGGAAATAGGCGTTGTTCGTGGTCGCGCACGCGGCGTGTCGAGAGTGGACGATTGGCTGCACGCCGCGTGTGCTCATGGTAGCGTACGAGTACTTTTTCGAAAACGTACGCGGCGCGCGGCAAACGTGCGACCGAAGCGCGAGACGGCGACGCGTCGAGCGGCCTCGAAATTACCTTAGGTTTTATGTCGCGTCGGATGTCGCGTGCTTTGCTTATTCTAAGGCAGACTAAGAGGCTCTTCAGTCAAAGTATCGACGGTGCTCTTAGTCGGCCTAAGTGCTTTGTAGGTATAGGCCTCGTAGAGTAGGCATAGTCTTCAGCATCACTATAATACGGGATTGGGTTCATCTCATTCATCTCATGTGTCATTATCTCTCACTTTTGACGTATGACGCAAGTGGAGTCGTAACGATAGATAACGGGGCGTTCGTTTCCAAACTGGTGCGAGTCGTGGTGCATTTTCTTCGACGTGTTTGATCGGGCATGTTTACTTTAAAAGACGGATTCGTCGAGGCTATTGTGCGAGGCAAAAAGTCAGAACTTCTCTGCGCGGACGACTACGCCAAGTTGCGGCAGTGCGAGTCACTGTCTGACCTCAAACTTTACTTGGTAAGTTGTTGGTGTTCGCTTCGTACTCCAAAAGATGAAATATATAGGCCTCGAAATATTACCACGCCGAACTACAGAGTGGAACGGACGCGCCGGATCCAGCGCGGCTCGTGCGGTCTTGTACAAATAAGTTTGTGAACGACTTTCAACAACTTGCAGCCTTGGTGCGCCTTGAGGCATCGTTTATTTCAATCAATCTGATGGTTTATAGGCATCTGAACCTCTGGCTACAGTTTTGAATTATATTGTGTACAGTTTCATGATCGATAACGTCATACTGATCATGACCGGCGCTTTGGCAGGCCGTTCCTTCACGGTGCTTTTGTCTAATTTGTCTTGCTCGTTGACTTGTGTTGATACGTTGGTCGCAGGAATTGTCCGAAAGTTGCCATCCGCTTGGATTTTTTGATTCAATCGAGAACCTTCTCGTTGCAAGCGATCTTCAGTAAGTTGTAGTGTTTGTCTTACTTTTTTCTGACGACGTTTCAGAGAAATTCACCGTTTGGTGTTAGTTGATTCACCCATCTCAGGATATTTCACTGAGTGTCTGGGACACGGCTCTCTAGATGAGACGCGCGTTGAGTTCATTAGGAATTCTGTTTACAAGGTAAAGTGCCTTCTGCGATGTTTGCCGTTTTATATTCATGTAGATAATAGGTGTACTTGGAAGATTTCATTTCCAGCTGCAACATACTTCAAGGAAAATCAAAAAAGTTTTCGAGTCTTCTGGTGAGTTACGGAACTGAAGTGTTGATTATTCGACTCAACCACGTATTCTCAGAATCTGTTGTACTTTGAGGCGGATAGAAGAGTCATAAGCATTTCAATTTCATCAGTTGATACCGAAATGTCAACAAGCGATAAAATCCGGTTATTTCCAAAATATGGCTATTTGTTCCCGACTGGCCAAATGGAGTTAGCGAGTTGCACTAGTTTAGAAAAAGTTAAGACTGTACTGGCCAAGTACGGGTCGTATTGCCCGTACTTGTCACGTTTTGGTGCAGTGGAACCCGGTTCATTTGACAAGGTAAGTGGTTCCTATCTCATTTTCGAGCCTACTTTGAATATTTTTAGGTACTTTACGATGAAGAGATGTTCCTATCCGAGGAAGCGTTTAGATGCGAGTCAGGATACGCCATCTTTGTTGCTTATGTGAAACTTTTCGAGCAAGAGTTGCGAAATATTATGTGGATTTCTGAATGTCTTGTTCAACAACAAAAGTTGCGCATTGATGAGGGGCTCGTTTATACTTGAGCAAGAGTGACAACGTTAGGAGAAAGTTAATGATGAATGACATTCACTGACAGTGCGAACTATTCTTAACGCGCTACTTGATCTTATGTCTTACTACGATTCGTGAAAGGAGTTACGATATCTTTTATTGTTTGCTTCGTACGAGGCTACGTGCGAGTGAACCTCCCTCCTGATCTGCTGGTAAACTCTGTTTTGGTTGTTTTATCACGGACTTCTTGCTTCCGCCCTTTCGAGAGTCTACTAATACCAATTGTAGCATTCTTAGCGCCACGAGCCATGAGTTTGGATCGTGAAGCCTTTGGTTTTGATTCGTCACGCTCATCGTATCGATGTGAGCGTGAGTCACGCTGTCTCCAGTGCAAGTCTTCGTCATCCAGTGGAATAGTACTTTCCGATTCGATTCGGTTCCCTAGTGTCCGCTCATTTGCGTCCAACAACACCGTCAAACTTTCTGCATACGCTGTGACGGCCATTTGAAGGTCTGTCGGCCCAATGGCGTGTACCGCGAAGCTAGATGTTGGGGCATCGCAGGAACCGGCAAGTCCTGCAGAGAGTAATGTGTTGATACTTGCTTGGACTGACTCAGTACTCATGTTGAACATAGAGCTCAATGTTTCAATGGAAATACTCTCGTATTGCGAAGCCCGCTGGAATACATACGTTCGCAAAGCTTCTCGCTTCAGCTCCATGACCACAAGATCAAGTACGGATTTGCGTGTTTCTTCAGATCCAGGCAATAGAGTCCAGCATGGCATTTCTGTGACGTAGTTCGATGCTGTGTGCCAGTCTCCGTCGATAAGATGTTTCGCTGCGCACATAACTGTATCTTTTATCCCTTCTGGAGGTCCACTGAATGTTTGCTTATCAAACATTTCGATCAGTCGGAGGTATGTGCGGTTCAGCATACGAGGCTGCTTGTTCTTGTTGAACATGGTGTGTGTATCTGTGAGCATGCTCGATACCAAATAAATACTTTCTAATAATTCCACATTGATTTGAGTGTGAAAAGGAACTTGCCGCCTTCGTTCTAATTTTTCTTGTTCAAAGTTGCGTTCAGTCGAATATCGACCTGGAGAAAAACCCTGCGCTAGAAGCTCTCGGACTTTACCACTCGACAGCAACTCGGCCAAACATGTCTTTGCGGTACTAAAAGAGCCGCGCTGGAAAGCATGGAGACCAATCTGCGCCATGCATCGATTGAAAAGCACTTGCGTATCAATATCCATGTAATGTATACTCTCCTGAAGGTGAGACATCAACAGTTGCTCCCTCGCACCACGAAAGTCCCCACACGTAGACTTGTGGAACGTGTCGTAAAGTATAGCCCTAACTTTTGATCGCTGATCTCCCGAAGCGTATACATATTCTGTCAAGTTGCGCATCGTAGTGGCAAGCGTATCTGCTGGGAACATGACACCTTGTGGAAACCATGCACTTACATCAGTTATCAAAGTTTCGGTGAGGTCCTTGGCAAAGAAAGCTTCCATATTCGACACTTGCACATCTTCTGGCAACTCGTCAGCTTCTAAGGATGTAGCGGTTATGTGATCGACCCGATCGTTTGCAAAACGTCTCATCGCATCGTACGATGTTGGGTTCTTGCAGTGAAGACGAGCCAAAAGCCGGAGAGAGAGTTTTACTCGATTTTCACGGTCGTCCTGTTGCAAGTAATGACCCAGGATTTCGCGTATCAACATCAACAAGAAGCATTCATCTTGTAGTCGTGAGACATACTCCTTCGTATGGGGATCGATATTCTGTAATGACTTGACATACTCATCGTCCAATCTCTCTGTGAAAGCACATAGAGAGCCTGCTAGTTGAACCGGAGAATCACTCAATAGCTCATCCTTGTCCGGACGCACTGATGGTTCTCCTCTCTCAACGAGTTCAATGTGCTTGTTGGCTTGGAGAAGTAGCAAAAGTCTAAGAATATTTGCGACACAACTTCTCCATGTTAATACTGGCATGTGTGAGGACATGCTACCAGTCATGTCAAACTGTGCACTTATAATGTGGAGCAATATTTCGACTTCTTGTGCTGGACATTTCGCAAGAGTTGCAATATAGGTCAAGTGCTTCACGACGACTTGACGATCAGTACTTTTTTTGCCCCTCGACGCTGTCACGTCTTTCAACTTCTCATCGATCATTTCAAATGTTACGTCCTTCTTGTCTGCGTAGAGTAGGTAGTTTTTGTCTTTCTTATCTGGTTCTAATCCTGCGTTCAGAGCCACGTTCCCCGCGGCGAACTCTTCATCAGTTGCAGAATCGCTATCCGAGGTTGCTTCTAAATCCAACTCGTTTACCTTGACGTATTTTCCAATTCGCTGTCTAAGGGCTGACAACGCTTTCGAGCCCGTGGTCGACAAACTCTGCCGATGTTCTTTGTCTGCATACGCGGATTCAACGGTGCCGACGATCTGCTTTAAAGCACGTTTGACAAAAGTTGAAATGCGCTCGGGCGTCGCATAATGCTTCTCGACTTGCTTGATAAGCTTTTCAAATGATTTGACCAGGGATCCCCATTCATTGCTGTTGGCATCGCTCAAAACTTGAGAAACCGTTGCTCTGATTTCTGCGTGTCTACGCTCCTGCAAAATAACTGTTTACTTGCCGACGTCAACTTGAGAGAAAACACGATACCTTGGCGCTTTGAATCACCCTTCTGTCGTCCTCAGAGCTGTCGGAGCTATCATCCTGCAAGTATCTGGACGAAGCGAGATCAGTATACATTGGTAAGCTGGTTTGTATTGTATACATACTTTGAAGCTCCTTTAAAACTGTCTTCTGACTCAGAGGATGACAAAGAAGAAGAAGAAGAAGAAGAAGAAGAATCAGAAGAAGAATCAGAAGAAGTTTCCGAATCGTCTTCGCTCGTTCCGCTAGAGTCGGAATCAGTACCCCAAAATTTGCTCGACTATGCACGGGGAAACCAGCGTGAATTCGTCAGTAATGCACGACAAAACCCATCTGTTGCGTCCGACCTATCCAGGGAGAGGTCTTTCGCGGGCTCGAAGGCAGCCGCTTGACGCGGAGTATCGTATCAGCGACGCACCATGTCGTTCGTGTCCTCGCGAATTTGTTTGCGGTGAAAATTATCAGCTGTTTCAACGTCTAGTCGTGCGTGAATGTGGTCAGACTCGGCGACCGCACGAGGCCTCGTGCGATCGCACGGCGTTGGCGGCTCCGCTTCAGCGTTGTATACCAATGTCCTTGGCGTATGTAGCGCATATAACGACGTATATACGTCGTTTCGCTGTCTTTATTTCAAGTGAAATCATGATTCAGCGATTTGTCAAAATATCCGTATGTATTACTTTCCACGCCCTAATGTATGGGGTGTTAACACTTCTCGATCGCCACGCGCGCGTTGTGGCGTCGTCGCGAGTTATTAGCACTTCGACGGCGCGCACATATTAGGGACGTGGAAAGTAATACATACTGATATTACGCAGTATTGCGCTATATTTCGAGGATTTTGTATCTGCATGCAACTCCGCCAGTATAGCGCGAGGCGTGCCTTCACTGGCGTTAGACTGCGGTCTATCAACGCTCGTGTAGGCGGTCACAGGGAACCGCGCGTATGTCATCGCATGTCACGCTCAGTTATAGCGTAAGCTCTGTATTTCTGGGAAAGTCCCGGCCCGGTGTGAAGTGCCAAAAAATAAGGAACGAAAAAAGAACCTTAGTGTCACGAGCCATGGGAGGGGAAGATCTATATCCACCAACACTGACAAAGCTAATGAAGTCGTTCAGTATGGTGCGCTTGTAAGACAGTATGCGTGTGTACCGTTTTGATAACTTGAACCAGGTTCCAGACCCCATGCTTCGTTACAAACAGCTGCTCTTCTTGGCAAAAAAACTACCACCTTTGTCGAAGGTGAGAACACTGTGAACTGTGGGGATGCTGAATTGATTGTTTTCGAATAGGATAAGCGAGTGGAAGCTAACAAGGTACGTCTCATGTGGACAAGGGTGGTTTGTATTGATCAAACTTGTTTCAGGTGCCCGGTTGTACTTCACAGGTGTGTGTGTGTGTGTGTGTGTGTGTGTGTGTGTGTCTTACTGAGAAGTGAACGAGTTGACCGAGACTAACATACGCGTATAGGTGTGGATTTCAGTGGAAATAATAGACGAACGGGTCATCATTAATGCCGATTCCGACTCACAATTAACCAAAGGATTGGCCGCGCTTATCGTTGAAGGATTGAGCGGCGGGAGCAAACAAACTATTCTAGACGTACCACCCACTTTCATTGAAAGTTTCGGGCTAAACCAAAGCTTGACCCCGTCTAGAACAAGTGGATTTCTCAACATGCTTCAAGTTGTGAAAGATAAGGTGCGACTGGGAGGAGATGTCTCAACGTGATGATATGAAGGGGGTAGGACAAAGATCTTTTTATTTTCGCAGCTGTCACGTCTTGTTGAGTTGACAGTAACCATAATCTTAAGGCGTTTCGTCCCGGAGCATTGTTCGAACGCCACTCGTGCTTCGCTAATCACTAATTTTTAGCGCATAGCACCCTGGTCTAAGATGATCTGTGAAAAATGTGTAAGATAAAATTACTTGCCAAATAACTCCGTCGTACTCTTTCGGAGCCATTTGGCTACCCAACTAGCATTTCGATCTTGGACGGAGACAATTCTGTGAACGAATTGAATGAAATACCGTTAGTTTGACACGAGTTACTCACCCAGAGTATTGCTGTGAAGTATTTTCTGAAACGTCCGCTCGGTCGGTCATGGAAAAATCTGGGCAATTTTCACAACCAGTTTCCAAAAACTGTTTCAAAAGCTTACATACGACACCGCATCGATCAAATGGCTATTTACCTGATCGAATGTTTTCACCAAACCACATCGCCGACATGCTCTAGTGTGCTTGGACGAAGCGTCTAGTGGGGGGGCAGCAGGTTCCACCACAGAGTTTGCTGTCGACATGCCGTTGTCACGCTGTAGGAATGACAACCGAATAACACGTATGTGTAAGTGTGCCCGTGTCACTAAAAAAGTCAAGCTTCGCGATGTGCGTTTGCCCGCGTTGTGCCGTGGCAGCAGTGGGCCGATCTCGCGTCTCGCTGCGCTCCTCCGCACACAAAGCGATGTACATAGGACGAAGAGTGCTGTATTACGCAATGCGTCGCCGTGTTTAATGATGAGCATTTCAACGCCGAAATATGATGTTCCACGGCACTCAGACGGAAAAAACACCACGAGATGACGATTTAACCTCTATCTGGGTCTCTTTGGGTTTTTCGAACCCGAGTACGTATGGCCGCAGGCGCGGTGCAGCGCATCCCACACACCAAGACGCTTTCGCGGACGGAAGTGTGGATGCACTGATGTACCTGACGTTTGAAGCCGTGATCGAAGGCAAAGACTACTCTTTTCCAGACGAAGAAACGAAAATCTTAGCGTTCTGGGAAGAAATAGATGCTTTTCAAGAGCAGTTGAGACGAACAACCGGGCAGAAAGAGTTTGTATTCTTTGACGGGCCGCCATTCGCTACAGGTTTACCACATTATGGACACATTCTCGCTGGAACTATCAAGGACATTGTCACTCGATATGCTTCGACCAACGGATTCCACGTTGACCGTCGGTTTGGTTGGGACTGTCACGGTTTGCCCGTCGAGCACGAGATTGACAAACTTTTCGAAATTAAAGGAAAAGAGGACGTACTTGCGATGGGTATAGACAAGTATAATGAAGAGTGTCGCAGTATTGTTATGCGCTACTCCAGCGAGTGGCGCAAAACAATCACACGTGTTGGGCGATGGATAGACTTTGACAATGACTACAAGACATTAGATCCGACGTTCATGGAGAGTGTTTGGTGGGTTTTTCAGCAACTTCACGCAAAAGGTCTTGTATATCGCGGGTTCAAGGTTATGCCCTATTCAACTGCGTGTAATACACCGCTTTCAAACTTTGAAGCTGGTCTTGATTACCGTGATGTATCAGACCCTGCCGTCTTAGTAAAGTTCCCTTTACAGAATGAGACAAATACTTTTTTTGTAGCTTGGACAACTACGCCATGGACGCTTCCAGCAAACATGGCTTTGTGCGTCAACCCTGAGTTTGACTACTGCTATCTGAGAAACACTGACAGCGAAGTTCTCATAGTCGCTGACTTGCGCAAGTCTTTCATTCCTGGCGCTACAAAAAAAGGCAGGTCGAACGTACTTTCCGACGGCTGGAAGGTCGAAAAGATAGTCAAAGGGCTTGAACTTCAAGGTTATCGGTATACTCCGCTTTTTAACACGTTTGATGAGGAATATGGTGCAAATGCGTTTGTTGTTGCGTGTGACAAATACGTATCTAGCGATTCGGGGACAGGAGTTGTACATCAAGCGCCCGCATACGGTGAAGATGACTATCGTGTATGCATTGAAAACGGTATTATTGAGAAAGGACGTACGCTGCCAGATCCGGTGGATGCAAATGGCTGTTTCACCAAAGAAGCCCCTGAGTCGGTTGTTGGTTTATATATCAAAGATGCTGATAAACACGTGATTCAACTACTGAAGGATAAGAGTCTTTTACTAGATAGCGCACGGATTGTGCACTCATATCCGTTCTGCTGGAGATCCAAAACCCCACTCATATACCGGGCGGTGTCTTCGTACTTCGTACGAGTCGAGAAAATCAAATCCGAACTGCTTAAGAATACTGCTGAAACAAAGTGGGTGCCTGCTTACGTCCAGGAGAAACGTTTTCACAACTGGATTGAAGGTGCCCGTGATTGGGCAATCTCGCGTAACAGATATTGGGGTACTCCAATGCCGGTATGGCAGTCTCCCGACGGCGATGAGACTATTGTTATTGGTTCTATTGCGGAACTCGAAAAGTTGACTGGTTGCAGCGGTATTTCTGACATTCATCGTCACAGGATTGACCACTTGACAATACCATCTCAACGCGGCCCTGACTTTCCAGCTTTGCACAGAGTGGAAGATGTTTTTGATTGCTGGTTTGAAAGTGGTAGCATGCCTTACGCACAACAACATTTTCCGTTTGAAAATAGCGAAAACTTTGAGCAGAACTTCCCTGCCGACTTTGTTGCCGAGGGTCTGGATCAAACTCGAGGTTGGTTCTACACGTTGATGGTATTGTCAACTGCGCTTTTCAACCGTCCTGCGTTCAAAAATTTGATATGTAATGGTCTAGTACTGGCGGCGGATGGTAAAAAGATGTCCAAGTCACTGAAGAACTATCCAGACCCGAACGAGGTTATCAACAAGTACGGTGCGGACGCGTTGCGCCTTTATTTGATCAATAGTCCCGTTGTTCGAGCAGAGTCACTGCGATTTAAAGAAGAAGGAGTATTCGCCGTGCTTAAAGACGTATTTTTGCCGTGGTATAATGCATATCGTTTTCTTATTCAAAACATATTACGAATTGAAGTCGAAACGAAAACGCCGTTTGTGCCAAAGCAAGCACAATTTACTGTCGAGAATCCATTAGATACTTGGATACTGGCTGCATCGAATTCGCTGATCGTTTTTATTAAAGCCGAAATGCGTGAGTACCGATTATACACGGTAGTGCCCAGATTGGTGCAGTTCATCGAGCAGCTCACAAATGTGTACGTACGGTACAATCGTGGGCGTCTGAAAGGGAATAACGAAGACTCGTTACAAGCGTTGAACACGCTATATGCCGTTTTACTATCACTGTGCAAAACAATGGCACCATTCACACCTTTTTTCGTCGAAACGATGTACCAGAACCTGAGAAAATGCATGAAAGATGCTGCGGCGAGTGTACACTTCTGCGAATTTCCAAGCGCTGACTCTGGAATTGAAAATGAACAGATACAATTATCAGTTTCTCGAATGCAGAATATCATAGAGATGGGTCGGATGATTCGCGAACGGCGCGCCAAACCTCTGAAGCTGCCTCTTTCAACCGCTTTAGTCGTTCATAATGATGAGCAGTTTTTGAGTAGTCTTTCAACTGACCTGAAAGCATACGTCATGTCTGAGTTGAATGTGCGCTCTCTTGAAATCTCGTCTCAAACTCGAAATTTTGTTGCACAAAAAGCGTGCCCTAACTTTTCAACTCTTGGTAAGAAAGTCGGCAAGCATATGAAGGCAGTCAAAGCAGCTATAGAGCGCATGTCTACGGAAGAGATAGACGCGTTTTTGACAACTGGGTCAGTGCGAATTGAAGAGTTCACGCTAGGATCAGACGACATTCTTATCAAATATGAGTTTGGCGATCGATTAAACGAGCAACAGGATGCGATTTGCGATGCTGATGGGTTGATATTGATACTTGATCTAGAGATAGATCAGTCTCTGCTGGACGAGGGGCTTTCTAGAGAAGTCGTCAACCGCATCCAAAAGCTCCGCAAATCGGCAGGTCTCTCTGTAACCGATTCCATTGACGTATTTTACTCGATATTGAGTGGAGCCGTTCAGGCCCAAAGTGCACTGCGTCGCATTTTGACGCAATGCGACTCTCACTTTGACGCCACGTTCGATCACAATCCAAGAGACGCGGCTGAGATGTCGACGGAACATGTAACCATCGGAGAAGAACTAGTCGTATTGAGCAATGGCGCATCACTATCTTTAAAATTAGTCCGTGCGGGGGCAACCTTTTTGGACGAAGACGTCCCAATTGGGCTCAACGCATATCTAAAGTGTAGAGATTACAATGCGATGAAGGCAGAACGACTAAGAACATGTGTCAGGTTGGATGGTCAAAATATAAGTGAGCAGATTCACAAGCTTCATTTCGGAACTTCTTGACTCCATATTGTAGATATACGTCTACAAGAAATAGCTATGCCATAAAAAAGTCTGGTCCTAGTACACCCGTGGCAACTTTCGCCTTATTAAACCGGAAAAGAAGTCGAAACCATTTCCGTCCGGACTTAGTTCAAATTTACTTCCATAACTGTCCTCTGCAAAATACAACATAAACTGTTCGCGGCTTTCCAAAGTAAAATTCCTTACCAGCAAGAAGAAGTCCAGTCTCGGTTAGACCTTTGACTGTCATTTCAATGCGCCGAAGAGCTCCTTCTTCGTTTTCGACTATCGTGACTTGCTGGTTCGTGTGCAGCCAGTGCTTTGTGTACTCGCCCTAAGGGGCAAGATTAGCTTCGCGTCAGTGTCATACAACATTTCCTCACCCTGATACTTTTAAAACCGGCCTCGCTAAAGGTCAGGTTCAAACGCGTAAAATGCCCTGTCACCATGTAAGTGCGCGTTCCGCCTTCAATAATATAGTCTTCACCTAAGAAGGTTGCCACCAGAACTTCACGTTTCATCTGCTCCCCGGTTAGAAAATGCGACGCTAAAATATTGAGAATGACTGACACTTTGTGCGACATGCTGTTCAAGAACGTCGGCCAAACATAACGTTGGTTCCTACATACATCGCCTCAAACTCTAAGATTCCAGGTTATCTTCGCGCTACCTTATTATGCAAGTTGAATCCGATTCCAATAGTTGTACAGAAGGCACCATCGCTGTATGCAGAGTTGCACAATATCCCGCCTATCTGGGTAATATTTAAATACGCTACAAATTCATGTATTGTCGTCGCACTTTTTGGTTACCATAATATAAATCGTTTGGCCATTTGATCTTCAACCCAGGAAGCACTTCTTTTTCGCCAACGCGGCCCTGCACATGAGCAGTGTACTCCTTCACAGCCTACGAACATAAAAAATCAAGTTCACAGACACCGCCAAAAAATAAACGACGACCTCAACCAAAGCCAGACTCGCAATGTACTGAACGCAAGGAAGTGTACGCCCGTCTCTAGTTAAATTGTGAGACTCGATCGCGTCGACAAGACGAAACTTCACCTGAAGTTGCATGTAAAAGAAAACATTAAGCAACCTTCGTTTGACGTCCATAAGTTGTTGCTGTTCAAATTGCTCATGTGTATACAGGCGATGTGAATACGCAAACTCACCCTCTGCCCTTGCCGTTCGATTGCGTGTCACAAATAAGTAACGTACCTTCCGGGAAAAGTCTTGCATTTCTGCGATAATCGGGTTTGAGTGTCAAAACGACAGGCGTGTCACTTCGCAACGCACTCGCTGAGAAGTTTTTGCGTAGATACCAGGGCAGACCCTACGAGCAAACAACGTCCCATTTTGCACGCACCGTCAAGGTGTGAAAAAAACTCGTGCACTTTGAAATTGGCACCAGATAGACCATCTGCCACGTGACTGGAACATGTGAACCTCTGAACGTCAAGAAGAAAATAAAACTTACCATAATCCAATCGACTTTTTTAACGCAACTCTTCCGGAATCGCGAAGCTGAAAACACCTTGAATTTATAATCTTAACCGAACTTTGAACATACCACTTCCGATGTTGAATGGATCTCTACTCGATTATCACAGGTGTTGCACATGGCCTTCTGAAAGCTAGAGAACTAGTAAATTGGAGAAAGAACTCAGTTACCGAGGTGAATACAAACCTGTTACAGCGCCGATGCGCACGTGTACTCAAGGGGCGACCGATTCCAGCTACGTCGACACCGATTCGCACACTGTTCATATGGTAGCAGCGCGATTTAAGTTACCGACGACGGGAAGTGACGTTCGCAGTTCAATTGGCGTTCACATGCATCTGCCATAAACACACACTGGCAAGTCTAACTCATATTGATGCGCGTGGTCATACCGCGCCGCATAGGTCGACACCTACAATGAGCAGCGGCCTTTCAATCCAAAATATTTTTCCGCGATCGTACTAGTGCGTTGTTTGCTTCAGAAGAGCGCAGCAAACGAGGATGTTAGCTGGAAAACAAGTTGACAAAGGCGACAGTGTTTTAGTAGAAAGTGATATTTTTGGTGTGCAAGTAAAGGAAGGCGCTGTGAACGTTCTCTGCGCACACTGCTTGCGCGAGTGCCGTTCATTTGCTGAAACCTCGAACTGTACACTGGACGGAACAAAGTACGGAGCTGTCGCCAGTGACTGTGACGCCAGTGATACAGAAAACAGTTTATATAAAAATACACCCAGAGCAAAACCTTGTCCCTTCGGGTCATCTTGTCTATCCAAATTCTGTTCTGATGCATGCATTCAAAATTCAACAGGTCACCACTCACTTTTTGGTTGGCACGCATTATGCTGCCTTGGCGACAGCTTCGCTCTCAGGAGCGCATCCACTGAGTTCCATCGATTCTGCTTGAACACGAGTGAGACATTTTGGCTGACAGCCACCATGATTGCTAAAACGATGGACCCGGCATCAACGACGACAATGCATACTTTGATAAACGCGGTAGACTTCAGCTTATCTTGGAGCGCGGTTGCAGCCCGTAGTATTTTAGACAGTAAAGTTGTTCGCTACGAAGATTTTCTGTTTGTTCAGAACCAAATAGACGATAACCTCTGTCAAGCATGGCAGTTACTGGTCGCCTTTTGGTCACATTTCACAGATGAGATTGTTCAGCGAACTCTACGAGATTTGACGCTTGAAGTATTTTCCCATCTTGCGGCTATAATCGAGCTCCATTTCAAGCCTGTCTCGTTGGACTCTTTTAGCGCAGAGGGTCTAACTGAAGAACGTGTTGCAAAACTAGCGCAAAGTAGTCGTTTGCTTTCTAGCAGCGCAAAGCACGCGATCGTGCGAGACAAACAGATTAAAAAGAGATCGGACTCTTCTCGTGAACTTATTCTCTGTCGTGATAGGAGCTACCGTTTGCTGATCTTTTCTCCCCGTCTCTTGGGGCTTACTCATAGCTGCTCGCCAAATACACAGGTAGAAGTTGTTTACGATTCGGGTGTACTGAAAACGAAGTTATTAGCTCTTCAGAATATTTCTGAGCACGAGCAACTCACAATATCTTTTGTAGGCATGTCAAGTCTAGCCGACACTCGCCGACACAGGCTCGTGTCACAATTTGGCATTTGGTGCGCGTGTGCTAGATGCAGCTGGGAGAAGAAGGAGTATCATCACGATTTAGAAGAGAGAGCGTTGTATCGACTGGGCCTGCAGTACCTCGAAGAAGAACAATTTCAGGAGTCTGAAGCTGTGTTCAACTTTGCACTTACAAAATGGATTGGACCCGAGTTACTACACTCTCTCGGTCAAGCTGTATTGGGTCAAGGTAAATGGCGCTCTGCACACGAAATATGGCATGCAGCGCACGCGATGTTTCCAGGACATGAATCACTTGCAGAACAGGTAAGGAAAGACCGAGCGTACAGTATATCTCTGGCGAGCGTACAAGCAAATGTCGAGGTCTCAAACTTGCAGCCCACCGGCGTTCATGGTATTATGCTGTCATCACTACCGATACTTTCACCAGTGAGTTGCACACATTGGGTACAAATTGCTGAAAGTGCGGCAAAGAGGGCTAATGGCTGGAGTAGAAGGCGACACCGCGCTGTCCCAACAACAGATTTACCCATCCACGACATTCCAGAGCTTATAGGCGCTTGGAACGAGTTAATGGCGAATACTATTTGTCCATTACTTAGTAACGCGATTCCTGGAGTGGCAGTGCATGATATTAAAGTCCATGATGCGTTCATTGTGAAATACGACGCCACACATGGACAACGCTTTCTACCTCTGCACACCGATGAGGGCGACTGGTCTCTAACTTTAGCATTAAATGATGAGAGTGAATACGATGGCGGTGGCACTCTTTTCGACGAGCACCAGCTTCTAATACGCCCAAATATTGGCGAGCTTGTTGCTTTCAGGAGCTCTCTTTTGCACGCGGGCGCACCACTTCTGACGGGTACGCGATATATAATCGCTGCCTTCCTTTACATTGCACAGCTAGACCTGAAAGACGCAAGGCAAAGTGTCTGACGATTACTTCAGTACAAATGGGTAGCACGATGCCCGCATTAGACACTGTACTTTTCTATTACCCATGCCAGGTATCGATGAGAGCTTGGATTCATCTGCTCGAAATATATCGGACAACGTATTGAAGTTTTGTAGGAGTGAACAAATATCGTTTTTGCCAACATGCTTCAGACCATTCAGTATTATCGACACACGCAAAAAATCACTTCCAGTACTTGATATGTTTTGTGACATGCACCGATCGCTCAGTGACACGACTGATTCTAAGTACAGTCCGACCTCGAGCAGTGAAAACACACAAATCAAAGTGCAGAAGTGGAAAAGGCACTGTGAATTGATTCGAGGTAGATTGCGAACTGCAGCCTCGTCATCCACGTGTATCAGCACCACACACAAAGAATATCTATGTGCAACAGATACGAGACGATCACGAAAACCGCCGGGATTCGACAAAACAAAATTTAACGAGGCATACAGAATGCACATATTTGGTGTAATGATAAAGTCTGGCGCCATTTGATCGACGTAAACATAAGGCACCCGTATGGAGTCCACTAATTTGCTTCCCATATGCCTCGCTGCAACAAGTAAGCTAGTTTGTTGCGACACCATGTTTTGTCGTAAAATGGAAAATCTTTGGAAATCGAATACAAAACACCGTTCTGCAAACGGCCTTCCCTCGTATGGTCGTCGCAAATAAGGTTACGATGTCGCTGTCATGTCCTACGAGGTCTGGAGGGTAGCCCGCCCTTTAAGCGCGCGACAACGATTACCAACGTTCGAATGTTCGTAATCGTCAAAAACGTTGGTAATTTAATTTGGTCAAACGCCACTAATAAATTTGCCTGTTTTCTCTTAGGGATCCCTCCTGTACCATACACGTGGTATGGTACCACGTGTGTAATGTAGTGTAGACATAGGCGTTAACATTACTATAATACTGGATTGGGTTCATTCCATGTGCATTATGTCTCATCTTGTAGCGCGGATTTATGCTCGAGATCGGTGCTCACGACCGTTTCTAGCGAAGTAACACTGATGGCTGCTTAGGAGTACGTAACGATGGCAGTGCGAAGTAAGATTCACTACATCTCAATTTGATGAATCACACAGTGTTAAAAATGCCGGACAACTTGGCCACTCAACACAGCAAGCTGCGTTCGCTCGAACTGTTTCTAGAACGTCTCGAACAGAGACTAGACCGGGCGCTAGATGGTAACAACATACTTTTACCTTGCGGCGGTCTCGTTCAAAAAAGCTTGGCGGACGTGGAAAGAGCGAAAAGATACTGTAACATACTTCTAAGTCGTATGAATGTGCTAGTCATGGGCCGAAGCTTCGCCCACAAAGCAGCGTTGATAAACGAAATTGTGAAAGAACGCATGATAAGTGACAACTTATATCACAGCATCATACACCAGGAAGATATTGTGGCGACATACACCCTTTCATATGACACTGGTAGGAGACACGATACCCCTCCCACCGATGCACAACTTCAAGACATTTTTGAGCGGCTCACGACAACTCACAATCATATCACAGCTGAAAGGGATGAAATATTGCCTGAAAATATCGAACACTCGCACATTATATATAAAGTCCAGTGTGGTACAAGAGTACGAGTACGGGTTGTCTTTGAGAACCACGAAGATATACAAAAAATACTTTCGCAGGCTGAGTGCGCGGCGTCAGCAAGAATACACGAGGTAAGAAGTCATCGGATTTTTTCTCAGTATCTTAAATCGTGATGAAAATCTTAGCGCGACCAACTCAAAGTGTTCATTCAGTCTCTATCTCAAGAGGGAATCGATTCTCACGCAGCGACTCTACTTTCTGACGGACAAGTTGATGAGTCAGTCTTAAAACGCTCAATTTCACTGAAGAATTTGATTAAAAAGTGCGATCAACTGTCATTCAAGGAGAATGACATCTTTCACGAGTTACTGGGAAATACCCTGACATACACTCCAAGTGTGAACATCCAGACGGGTAAGACATTGAAAGAGCACGTTGCGAGAGCCCACATTTTTGTACAGCGGTTCTCCTCACCTGAAAACCTGATCTGGAGCGTAATTAAGGGAATAGTGATCGAAGTACCTGGTACTACCTTGGACGAAATTGATTCAACGTTCGTGAATTTACCACTTGTGCGAACGTCAGATATGAGATCACGAAATTTCGTGCAAAGTATTTTAGATACGTCTCACACACTGCTTCATGTATGCGATGAGCGGAAAGTGGACGGCGACATTCGACGCTTGTTGAAAGACTCACTGTTCGTGAACAATCTCTCGACGCGGCCGAGTGAATATCGTATGTACACTGTTGTCATATCTAGAACAAGCGAACGAGTGGCGATCGAAGATATCGAAAATCTAAAGAAAAGACTTCGCAAGGCGAAACAAATAGAACTCGACTCAATCTTCTCAGGTGCTTTTTTGATGCGTCGCGATCATTCTGATCGATCGGCAAGTATCGTACATGGAAATAGCGTTGATATTCTCACACTTGTAGGTGCGGATGCTGCGAAAGAGATGTCAAATATTGTGAAAGCACTTGGACCACATTTATGCCATTGCCAAAGAGTCGCTAAGTACGAGCATGAGAGACTGGAGAGATTTGTTACGATCATCTGCGACAATTTGGAAAGTGGTTTGGAATCGCCGAATGTAACTATGGGCAATTGTACTGAGCGGCGAAATTATTTTAATCATCAGATCTTGACAACATTGGCGTATGCACGCTCAAACAAAGATACAGAAGTCCCGGAATTCAATCCTTCTTCCGATTGGACAGAATGGTTTCACAGGCTATTCGCATGTGTTGAAACACAAATGGCTCAATCGATGGAAAATTTCAAGCACGGTTTGAATGGTGCTTTGCACGAGGCTTGTCGGATGGGTTCGGTTGAAAACCTTACCGCGTTCCGAGAACATTCGCTAGAAATATCGGACCGCAAGAGAAAACGGCAGCACTCTGCATACAGCTTCGATTTCGAGGAATGTGATGCTTTCAGATTACTTTCTTCATACGTTCATGCGGCGACTCGACACGAGCTATCGCACCGTATTTGGTCTGATTTGAAAAGCTTGAACAAGGTTATTTTGACCAAGTTCCGTAGTCATTTACTCTATCAACTCTGTTACGCTGGCGCACATCGTCACTCAAAAGCTGTGCTGCGGAGATCAATATGGTGTTTTGCTCGCCACTGCGAACAAAGTTTCAACACGTTAGTGACACGTGAATGGATATATAATATACTGGGAAACTATTCAGTCCATTCTTTCCACGAAGCACTTAATGCTGAACTCAATTCAAATCAATCAGAAACGTCACAGGTGTCAGAAACTATGCGCAGAGTGCTCGAAAGCGTGCACAACGACGTTGCGCTGATTTTCACATCGCGACTTCGGGCAATTCAATACGTATATCACCTAGGTACTTATCATTTGTTCGGAATCAGCAACGTCGTATCTTCTTCACGTGAGAGTATCACACACAGCCGCCTGAGTATGAGTCTGCATTTCCCACTGTACCATAGGACGAGTGAAAAGTCGTGTATTACTTGGGAACTAGTATCGCTCAACTGTGCAACGAACTCAACTACTACGCAAAAGGCAACTCCTGGCGATAGAGTAGGCCGGGCGCTTGGCTTATCGTGTGACAAATTTATGCAAGTTTCAACTCCGCGTGAAACTGTGAAGAGCAAATTTGATTTGTCAAGTGCGACTTACCATCTGAATAGAGTAGTGATAGACGCTCTTCAATTTATCGAGAGAGAGAGCTCGAGACGAAATACTTTTTTTAGAGTTTGGGGTAGCGACTTACTCGCTACGTTCTACTTTTTTCGTGAAATATCAACCGGCATAGTTCGAGAGACGACCGATGCTATATTGCATCGCTTTTCCGCTCTCTGGTTGATGCAGAATGCAAGCATAGATGGAATATACTCGATTGAAGATTTCCTCTTTTACAACGAGGGTTACTATGTGTTACGTCGTCTTGGCTATGAACACGATAGACTATGGGGGCTCATCAGACAGAGTGCTGTGAAGTTGAATACAGCTCTGACAGACTATTTGGGTTTGAAAGGCGACGATAACACCCATCACGGCGGCATTAAATTCGACGAGCTCAGTACTGCAATGGTGTGGTCCTTCTTTCTGAGCGGTAATGACCTTGGGATCCCAGGAACGAACGCAATGAACGTAGATGCACTCCTTGCGACTCGAGGTGCACTAATCCTTCCGGTAAGATCTCTTCGTATTATTTTGTTGTCATTTGAACCTTCAGTAGACGAAATTTTCAACTGCGAGACATTTTCGAGATACATGTTACTTCGTCACTCACCGAATATTTACTCGAAGTGCATGGTGTCAGTTTTCATTGATCCCCGATGAATGGCGTCGCGAGGAAAGGTTCCTTCGATTCTATCTACCGTGTCTCATAGAAGCAACCGATGTCGAACTTGTTGGGGAGTTCGTACAGGCTTTGCGTTGTATCGGTGTATCTGATTCGGACAAAGATCTTCGCGACGCGCGTGTTTTTTTGGTAAATTCGAGAAATAAAAGCACGGTACGACCGCGCGTTTGCATATTTCGTTTTGTATTCTACTGACTAAAGTCGCCATGTAGAGTGGCTGGCTGAGCGAGCACACGGCGTTCGAGACCCAATATCATGCGACTGTCTGCAGCGTAGGGGCTTTGATGGACCATACATACAAGGTACTGCAACTAAAAAGCTCATTTAACGCTATTGACGTCGATCACAGGGCCATGTTTCGCTGCACAGCCAATCCGGTCGTACACTGTAAGATCAGCTAGGCTGGAGAGGTCTACTGGAAGTGCACATTCAATATGGCTTTGGGTACGCCTATGTGTGACCCGCGGCATCTCCTAGAATTTTGCCATCGCATGCCACTATCTTCATAGATGGTGCTGAATGTTCTATGGTGTTTCCCTGTGAGTTGACACTTTTTAAGCAAACATCTTCGAGAAGAAACGTCCAGACATTGTCGCAGAACCTATAAGTATGTAAATTCCCCTTTACGGTAAGTTTTGAGTTGGTTGTTTTTAGTTCGCTCGCCATGCTTTTGTCGAACTCGGCCAGTACTTTCATAGCCAGCAGTGGAGCGAGCTCACCGCTAGTCACCATATCATCTAGCGCATCTGTCAGCGCCATTCCTAGAGTTGAACGCCTGTAAAGCTCAAGGTTCTGTTGCTGTGAGCGTGTGAGTTTCGATCTCAAAATGACTGGACGTGCTTACCGCAGACATAACCGGTTGGGAATGAAATTCTGTACGACGTAAGATGATGAAGAAAGTGGAACGAATGCCTGTGTCTTTCGACGTAATTTTGTACTGGTTTTGCTCCTGCAACTGCGTGCGAAACTTCGAATTGCACACGCCCTCCTGTACGTGTGACGTCTGGATTTCCCACAAGCGTGCGTATATTGTACTCTTGTGTACTTAAGTACACGATTAGTTTAAATTTCGGCTAAACTACTAGTTCAGTAGTTTAACATCCAGCGTAATTCCGACATAAATAACTAGGACGACTTTCCACGTCAAAACATTGTAGACCGCGGCACACGTCGCGCACGGTCGGCAACAGCCACATCGCGAGGCCCTGTATACTGCATGTATACTGCATAGTATCACGACTTAGACAGTGGCGCACCTCGCATGTCTACACTGGGATGTTTTACAGCTGAGGTTTCGTGTGGTCAACTATTGAATTCAAAAGTTGTTTAAAATCGTTCTTCACGTAGGAGATGTGCTTTCTGGCGGAAGACTTACATATTAATATAGTTCCAAATTTTACTTTAAGTCAGGTTCGAACCATTAACGTTGCCCCGATACAAGCTTGACGCGACTACACAGGCGCAAGATGTTCATTTGCTGAGTAGTGAGGTGCATATTTCAGCGGTTGCATATATTTCGACTTAACCTTCGTTGATAAGCTCGCGGGGTTCACCGCGGCTTTCACGCAGACATCACCTCTCTGGATTGCATTGTACCTAAAAAAATGTGGCAAATGCAGCATGGTTCCTGAGGAACGAACTGGTCAACTGGTGAACTGGCGGACTTATTTGGACTGTCAGTCACTGAGCCGTCTCATCGAAAGTGAGAGAAAGACCCTCAACCCCAAGGTGGGTTTAAAGTAATTCGAATGATACTTTACTCATTTCATTAAAGGATATCGACTTTCGGGCTACGGAAACCTTAGAAGGTTTGTGCAAGGCTGCTCACGGTGACATTGGTGATTGGATCCGTGTGCTCGATCTTCTGGTACGAATTTCTCTATCGGTGTATTAACGAATGGTCCATGACGAATTTTGAACAGCTTGAACTTGCCGCTGTCCGTAAGCAAAAACTCAAAACATACCTGATGACGCAAAAAAAAGAAGAGTTTGTGAAGGTGTGGAAGGAAAAATTTTCTTTTTGTTGCGTCTAAACGTGTGCTCAGGGTTTATATTTCAACAACTTTACAGCTGCCGAACTCAACACGATACGGATGTTTTTGTGGCAGAGTACATCGATTTTGTCCGACGTAAGCTACGGGGCGAACGCATAGGGGAAGATGTGGAGACCATGGTTTTCACGCTATAGCAAATTTCCTTCTCAGTGTCGAGCACCGGTAGACATACGTCATTTTACAAGCGTGTTTAATTCCGATGCAAAACGAGCCAAATTGAAATTGTCCTTCACTGTGCTTTTACCATTCGCGCCCATTTCATCCGCTTTTTTTGGATTTGTGTAGAGCACGTACATGCTTTCTGCGAATTCCTATCGAGAGGTCAGAATTTGAAGGTACCACCAATTTCTCGACTCACCTCCGGCGAACCACTCACCAAAAGACCCGTCACTCCGTGAACTATAGTTTCGCACGGACCGCCAGAGTCACAAGCGATTACAGGTCTGCCTGCAACCATCGATTCGAGTGGGGTAATACCGAAGTGCTCGTTGACAGGTGTATACAGTAGTGCTATCGTCTCCTTAAGGAGGGCGTGTTTTGTTGCATCGCTCACAGACGGTAAAAATAATATTTCACGATCGACGTTCAGCGATTTTGCCAATCTACACGTATAATTGACAAAAAGTGAGACACAGACTCATACCTTCGAAGGGACACAGACTCATACCTTTTTAGCTCATGGAAATGCTCCACATTTTCTCGCACACTTTTGTCATATCCTCCAGCCAATATCAAGTAGGGCATCTGACCCGGTTGCACCGCTAAACGGTTGCGAAGAATGCCGAATGCAATTATAGTGGAATGGAGCCGTTTTTTACGTTCAAACCGATTAATTGAAAGGAAAAAAGAACGTCGGGCTTTTCTGAGAACTTCGTTAGTTTAATATTGACTACCAGACTGGTTCTTACGCACCCAATATACTTTGGAGACGAAACTTGCGGTATGTGCTGAATTCAGGTCAAGGAAAAGTGTTGATAATTGAAAACGTTTTACCGATATAGAGCTGATATTTCCGATGGTAGGGTAGAGTACAAATGGAACCACATCATCCCAACGACCAAAGGATGAAGCGTACGCTGTCGAAGTAAAATCACTGTTTACGACAACTTTATCTGTCTATGATCAACCACATGAAATGGAAAACGATAAATATAGTACACGACATACCAACGACATGGCGAACCCTTCTAGCGCATCAAACGGCAAGCGGTACATCTTTCGCAGCAAACTTGCCCGCCGAGCTAAGAGCTTGTCCGGGAAATGGCAGTAAAATACTATCTTCGCCGTAGAAAACACCCTGCACACAATGACGGGCAAAAATACCTAATGACGACAACTATCAACGCCCGAATACGCTAATATCGATCGAAATCGAACCTGATCAATTATTACTGTATCGAGCTGCTTAACTTCAGCGAGCATACATATCTGAACAGTTCTGCTAAAAATGTTTAAAGAAGAGATCAGCCGACTTACCGTCGCCCAAGCACACCGAATATTCGTCAATAAGACGCGAAAGTATCCGAGGACACTACAAGGGAACCACCCACCGCGCACATGTACCCACGCCGCACGTTTTCCTGAAGTACGCTGTTAGCTTCAGCGAAAACAGCCGTGCCAGTACAAACTCACCGAAAGAAAGCGTTTCCTTGAAACAATGCGATTCATCATGATGTCCAGTGTAGACACAGACCTTGTCACGCTTCAACGGTTTACTCGGTGCAATAAAAGTGCGTCTCTCACCTCTTCCCCACTTAGCTGCAGACAACTAACTACGTCTAAGACGAGCCTTTCAGCACCACCTGCTTTCAAACTTTAACGAAGTATTCGAGTAGCCGACCGTCGACGCGCACCAATTCCCAAGTCGGGATGTACGATCCCTATCATTAGCGCGCCGCGCGCGTTTCCGCAGTTATCCCTAAGACTTCTCGAATTCCTAACGACATCTTAGGGCGACGGAGCGTCGCGTTTTACATGCGACAAGGCGAGGTACATACAATGATTAAAAACCCCCTACCAGGGTATAGCTAAAGTTAGATAGTCTAACTTTAGCTTTGTTCACGGTACGGTCCCGACGTTCTTAGCGTCGTGCCGTGTGGCGCGTACAGCCTGCACTACCGAGAGAAATTGTGGCCCGATAAGACTCGACGTAGTATACACGGGCTACCTACACTTCTACGTCGACACGCCATCACAAGTGACGCAGTAGAGCACCTCGATGCTACATTCACTCGAAAGTGCCGGATCAGGCTTACTTCTCGCTTTCTCTTTTGACATCGAAAACGTTTCACCACAACGACTGGTTCTGATCACAGTACTTAACACTATCTTTACAGTCGCACTATGTAGTCGTCTTTTCTACTCCTTGGAACTTGAGCGGGGACTGAGGCCCGCATTGGCCAACGCTTTGCAGAAGTTACCCTTTGTAAGCAGTTATGTGCATAGACTTCAGCGGAAAGTAGTGACCGAGTTGGAAGGTGAAAAAGGTGGAAGAAGCCGGTCGAAAATTCGTACAACCCTACCGCAAACAGGTCTATCTTTCGACGCTCTGTTGGCGAAGTGTGAGCGTTTAAAGCAGGAGGCTCCCTCACTTCACACCGAACGAATGTCAGGGGCCATTTATGTTTCGCCAGCCTCTGAAGCATTTAAACTGTGCACATCGATATACTCGATGTTTGCACATACCAATCCTTTACACGGGGATGCATTTCCAACAATTTGTGCGATGGAAGCAGACGTTGTATCGTTTGTTGCGTGCTTGCTTGGCGCAAAGAATGATGATGACATATGTGGAAATTTAACTTCAGGTGGCACTGAGAGCATCTTGAGTGCGATTCGTACTTCCCGTGATTACATGCGTGCTACACGAGGTATCAACGAGCCTGAAATGTAAGTTTATCGATCCAAACTTGCGGATGCCATCATTCTAACTTTCATTTCATATACAGGATTGCAGCGGTCTCAGCTCACGCTGCCATATACAAAGCCGCCGAGTATTTCAATATTAAACTTATGTTGATAGGCACCGATGAGCAAGGTCGCCTAAATATTTCCGAGCTGAAACGGAAAATGAACAAAAACGTTATTTTGGTTTATGCTTCTGCACCTGGTTATCCGCATGGGGTGATCGATTCAGTAGAGGCCATAGCAAGTTGCGTGCGACTGTGGGGCTGCTGCTTGCACGTGGATGCCTGTCTTGGAGGCTTCGTCCTACCATTTGCGGGAAGTACATCTGGGAAAGTGTCGCCTTATCCGAAGTATCATTTTGAAGTACCGGAAGTTACGTCGATGAGCATAGATACACACAAATATGGATGTGCGCAAAAAGGCTCTTCTGTGATCTTGTATCGAAATCGCCAGATTAGAAAATTTCAATATACAGCTGTGTCTAGCTGGACAGGTGGAATGTACATATCTCCTTCTCAGGCTGGGTCGCGATCGGGAGGGATTATTGCGCAGACATGGGCAATAATGATGTACTTTGGACACGCCGGCTACAGTAGACAAGCCAATAATATTTTGCAAGCATCGGCATCTTTGCGTCGAAGCATAGCTGACATTTCTCCCCTAGAACTCATCGGTGAAGATGTCACTATGGTGGTTGCTTGGAGAAGTGCAAGCAAGGAAGTTGATATTTACGTTTTGAACGATATTCTAGCGGAGATGGGATGGCATTTGTCTGTTTTACATAGTCCCCCAGCGCTTCACATGTGCATCACTTCTGCCAATATACCTTCGCTTCAGTCGCTTGTTGTGGACCTTCACGAAGCCGTTGGGCGAGTCAAAAGTGGGGACTTTGAAGTCAAAAACGCGAAAGCTCCAATATACGGGATGGCCAATCGCATGTCGGATACAAATATCGTCAATGATCTTTTGAAGGATATTCAAGATGTCATGGATAAGTAATATTGACACACTTTTTCTACCACAGGCGGTGAACAGTTACTTGATGGCGTATGCATCTGTCAGCTCTGAGATCATGCGCGTGACATCTCTTGAGGATTTGAAAGAGACTGATGCATCTGAATTTAATGGAAGCTGAGAACTTGCAATATTCTCAAAGTGTGTACACGTTGCACAGTGCTCACTAACACCAAATGAGGAGAGCAGACTAAACAACTCTCCCTTCGTCAAAGTACCCGCTCTGTGTAACCTCAAAATGTCTTCCACTGGTGAACATCGTTTTAAGCATGAAATACGATACGAGTCCAAAATATTCAGCCGAGTCGAGACAAATTCTAATCGTCCCTTTAACTTATACCTTTTATCTCCCGACTTAACACGAAAATCCGACGAAGATGTCACGATATGCTGTATAGCGTGCAACTCGGCTTGAAGGGATGCATTCGTCCCGCGAACATGCCGCGAATAATGACGTAAAGCTACCATACTACTCAGATTGTATCGACAATGAAATGTTCGGTTGTCTGCGGGAGAAGCGTACGCTCGAACAACTTTGTAGACTTCGTCTTCATCGTGAAGAGAAGCCACAAGAGAAAGCACGCGTTCCACCTTGTCAAACCGCATTAAGAAGTCCACCTTGCAACTTGCATTCGCTACAGTGTTCAGCACAAAATCGAACACGCTATCATCGCCAGGTTCGTCCACTGCGTGCTGCACGTGAGCACGCATGACAGGTACCTCATGAACCCAACTCAATGGTACTTGAATAGACTTCGACGGTGACATAGTTAGCAACATTCGTGCTATACCGCTAGAAATGAACTTCCCCTTCAGTGAATCTGGGCAAATTTTAAAGGCCGAATAAGGTTTACGTGATAGCAGTAAAACATGAGCAAGTTTTACTCGCCGCTTCATCGAATATGATCTGCTTGAGATTGAAGCATCAAACTCGTGAAAAGATCCAGCGTTTGACAGGGCAACACTCGCCGCCGAACCAAGTAATAAGTCTGTCGACCGTTCAGAAATGCGCTCGTTATTCGAGTTTGGTTGTAAGCCAGCGCACCACTGCAGAAGCTCCGAACTATGAACTTTATGAAATCGATTCAATGCGTCTTTACCGTGCATTACCGGTTTGCGTTGGAGTAAAAACGCTCCCATACGCCACGTAAGCATATTTTCGATGATGTTGTATTTGTCCGAAACGACATTTACGAGCTCAGGAGCGGTATCCTCTGGTCTCAAAAGAAGTATCCTATGCGTCTGAGCGTTAAGCAGAATAAGAAACGCATCGGTATGCCAGTGCATCTTCCAACTGATTGCGTGGTCTACGTCTACACTGAAAATCTTCTTTTGCAAATTTGACGTGAACACTTTAAGCCCTTGCTGTGTCAAAATCGACACGTAGCGACCAGAAGAGGACGCGCTCGCAACTATGAGATCTGAAATATTGCGTGTAGACATTCGCTCTGGTTGAACGATACAGAAACAACAGAGTTTTTGAGTGGAGAATGCGTAGTACCAACCCAACGCCGTCGGACCAATTAGCTGCACAACGCGATGATGATGTCCACCTACATTGGAATTGAGCACCCAACCAGATGGTTTTGTGCCATCAACCTTTATGAACAAGATCCACGAATCATCAGTCGAAGCGACGATGCCTGCCTCTGATATACTGCACGCAGTTAGACGACTCGCTACTTGGAGTAAAATTGTAAATCTGCGGCGAATCTTACAATACTCGAGAATTTTGCCATCTTCGAAAACACACAGAAGTCTATTGCCATCACCGAACCAGCCGACACCGATCGGTGGTGTTGCATTCTCACAAACTGCGTCAAATACTAGTTTTCCAGATGCGTCACGTACTTCAATTGTAGCCTGTGTTCCCCTACACGTCACTCGAGCAATACTGGCGTCAGAATCGCAAATTGCCTGTAGATTATCCCGAACTACCATCAAGCCTAATGTTTGAGATTATCGCTTACAGTCCTGATCTCATCTCCGTCCCGCAACCTGCTGCGATGCGAAGACATGTGCCGAGGCGCTGTTATGGGTCGTGTCGAGCTTGTGGTGTCAAGTATTCTGAACCACATTAGCTTGGTTGCGCGCTTATGAACGCTCCGGGTCTATTGAATTACCGCCCGAAGCGTTTGGACACCGCGCTGCTCGCGCAGTAGTGGACCACCTTTTCGTTCGCGTTTGTTTTTTTTTAAGTTCGCGTGTCGTGACAATGATGATTACCCATTTTCTTCATATACAATATGCACTTGTAGGTACCAAGCAATCGATAAATGTGACAAATGATCACAATAAAATGGAGTGGCGCCTGACGCGGGTGGTCGTATGAAACCGGGGCACTGCTCTCGTCCTAGATACGTCTCTCGTTCCCCGCACGAGGCGGCCACCAATCGCGATTAATCACGTTGCCATGAATAACGTAATCGATGGCAAACTAGATGTACATGGAGCCATTATAACAGCCACCGCTTCAGGACAGAAACTCCGACTTGGTTGGGTTAACCACGGCCCACTGAACAAAACCAGTACTACTTCCTTCCCCAATGGACGACTGCATCGATTGGGTTCCTTGAATAGTAGTGCGAAGGCCCAGGCGCGTAGAGCTTCCGCATCTTCACACTCCAATTCCGCAATAGCATGCTCAGCTGTAGGCCCGCCGCCATCGGAAGAAACAGAAAGTTTCGACGACAGTCACACTCGGCAGCTGGCAGACTCGTTACAAATGGATAAGTTGAGTATCCTTTGCCTAAGTAGCGATACTGGGGGTGGACACAGAGCAAGCGCGCAAGCGCTCTACGATTGTTGTGTCACCCTCTACGGAAATGAATTTTCTTTCAACACCGTCGACCTGTGGACGAATCATTCACCTTGGCCTTTCTGCAACATGCCGAAGAGTTATTTCTTTCTTGTAAAGCATCCTTGGTTATGGCGACTGAATTTCCGCTGCTCAGAGCCTAACTTCATTCATGAGTTTATGTTCTCGGGGTACGAAGCGATTGTAGAAAGGCGATTCCGACAAGCTTTCTTAGACTACACACCCCAGCTCATCGTCAGTGTGCATCCTTTGATGCAACACGTGCCAATCAAGGTTCTGAAGAGAATGAGAAATAATCGAAGTCTCGAGCAAAGAATATTATTTACAACCGTTGTCACAGATCTGACCAGATGTCATTCTACTTGGTTCCACCCGGGTGTCGATAAGTGTTTTGTCGCAAACGATGTTGTGGCGCGACAGGCTGAACGTAGAGGTCTGGGGCATAGCCAGATAACTTGCCACGGACTGCCAATACGTCCAGCGTTTAGTTTGATTAGTAAGAATATCGATAAGTACGAACTAAGGCTACGGCTTGGACTCGATACGCTGGCTTCCACTGTCATGCTAATTGGAGGTGGTGAAGGTATGGGAAAAATCGCAACTATTGCGGAAGCACTTTCGCATAGGCTGTCATCCAGTGACCAACTCATCGTTGTGTGTGGTAGAAACCAATCCCTCGAAAACGACCTCAAAAATCGTAAGTGGAAGATAAAAGTGGCTGTGAAGGGATTCATAAACAACATGGCTGAATACATGTCGTGCTGCGACTGTGTCATTACAAAAGCGGGGCCGGGTACCATTGCAGAAGCGCTTACGTGTGGCTTGCCGATAGTCCTGAACGGCTGTATACCGTGTCAAGAGGAAGGAAATATTCCATATGTACTCGACAATGACGTTGGTGCATATAGCGAAGAACCTGAACAAATTGCAGAGATAGTTTCTCAGTGGTTTGGACCTTCGAAAATCAGGTTGGGGTTAATGTCAGAGCGGGCCAGACAGTTGGGACGGCCTGAGGCGACGTTCGACATAGTTCGCGACTTGGCAAATATGGTGAGAGGAAGTGCGGTGGCTGAGTGTACTTGAGATTGGAAAATGATGAGTGGAAGGTCCTTCCGACGAGAGCATTGACTTGACAGTGCTCGTTTTGTCCATCTTTCTGCAACCTTTAATCCCTTGGCATCTCACAGACATGTAACAAAATAAGCAACGCATCTTGAATCTGTTAGACTCAACCCTTCGCGCTGTCGTGTATCCTTCCATGACGAAGCATGACAAACGATGATACAAGTGAACGCATCTGTGACGTCTCTGAAGATACTTGTGTCAATGCAACTTCTACGTCTGCAAGTGCCTTCAATATGATAGCACGCGACGCAGAGTTCATATGTAATCCAAACACCTTCCCAGAGATCAATGGCAATATGTTTGCGAGACTGATGCCGCGTCCCTCGATTAATGTTCGAAATGAAGTGACAACTGAACTCAAAGAGTCATTCAAAAGTGTTTCGAACAACGTTGCAACTTCGTCTGGCTTAAGCGAACCCGACATCATGTAGACCATATCCTCATCCAATAATAACGGAGACGACATGGCACAACTCTGGAGAAGGTTACACGCCCTCCTCAAATCGCCGCATGAAACGGCAACAATTGCAGAAAGGGCTTCTTCTGTGGCTGGCACCCCCTCCGCGTCCGCAACTGCCGACACGCACTCCTTAGCCGCGATAGAGTCGAACGGAGAAAATCGAAACCTCATGCAACGTGATTGCAACGCAGGAATAATTTTTGATGTGTAGTTCGCGATCAAGCAAAATCTGGTATGTCGAGTGTATTTTTCAATAATTCTTCGAAGAGCAAACTGTGCATCTTTCGTCATATTATCGCACTCATCCAAGACCACGAGCTTGAAGCCCGACGTAAAGAAGCGCTGCGACGATGCAAAAGCCTGGATCTCATCGCGGACGACGCCTATGCCCCTATCATCCGATGCATTCAATTCCAAAGTCATTTGTCCTACTTGCTCACCGTAACAGTGCCGTGCAATCGCAAGTATTGTGGTCGTTTTACCGGTTCCCGGTGGTCCGTAGAACAACAGATGCGGCATTTGCCCTTCATCGACCAATTTAAGCACTGTATCCGTCACGTAGCTCTGCTCAGAAAGATCAGCAAGCGAAGTTGGCCTGTACTTCTCAACCCAAGGAAGACCGGTTTGCATCGTGTTGCCGTGTTTGATATGTATGCGCTAAACGCTCTCTTTCCGCGTTGAATATTTCAAGCAAGGAGCGAAGACACACTAGTAGTGCGGTGATGGCACTAGTATGATCACTTGTACGATATTCCCGCCACACGTTGCGCGTGAAACTGACGTTTCAAACTGAACGAGATCTGTTGCACAGAAAAACCAGCGCTTTCTTTGCATCCATATATATAGGTACATGTAGTACCTATACAAAAGAAAAAGGCTGATCGGCAAAGACGTGAACAAAAAAAGAGGACCAGTGCGAGCGGTACGCTAGCGCGCTACAGTAAACGAATTGGCGACGTAAACAAACCGTACAGGGTATTTTCATACAACACATAGCCGTGAGTGCACCTGAACCGTGCCGATTCTCGACGCTGCGATGCAATGTTCGAGTGAAAACCCTTGTTTCGAAATCAAGAAGGTAAGCGTTCTTTTGAGGAAAGTCGTTGTCTCACCCCGAGTCGCAGTGGAGTGCTGTAGCTGTATGGTCATGGTCGATATGTACGGATACATGTGCGATATGTAGAAATAGCCTACACGAAGCTAGTATTGAGTTTCAAGCTAATCCGTCAGCTGCCTCTGAAGAAGGTCTGAGCATTGCTTGGGGCAACTGCGGGCACGTGTTTCACCTTGACTGTATATCAAAATGGTTGCGTACAAGGAGCAACTGTCCACTTTGTGTAAGTGTGTGTATATAACATTCAACTACTTCTGATGCACTCCGCAGAACAAAGAGTGGGAGTTCTCGAAGATGGAGAAGGTACGGTCCTTTGACTCGACGCTCACGCACGCCTGACCTTCTGTACAGATTCAACTCCCTGTTTTGACTAGTTGACACGGTGTTGTGGACCTTGCCTCAATGCACATTGATGAACGATAGCTTCGAAAAAGATGTATGTTGACCAAGATAAAGTTTACACAACAATCGCTATTCTATGAAAGTTATATTTCGCCCTTCGTCGAGTAGCCAAACGCCGAGAGCTTCATACTCACGCAAGCTTGCATCCAAAGCTTCTTGAGAGAAACCTTTCTTCGAACTCAAGCTAAGCGCGTCATTATAACTAATATAAGTGTTATTATTGAGCTCTGCCCATTGCCGAACGAGTCTAAAGATGAGAGTAATGTTGTCATCGTTTACCGTGACTGTTTTCTTCTCCAGGCTCATTTTTGACATTTTCATAAGACGGAGTGCTTCGTTGATGTCCTGTTCACTTACTACATTCGACCAACCAAGACGTGCGAGTGCCTGAGCTAATCGTAAAATTGATAGTAGTGTTCTTGCTGTCGTATAACCCGTCGCGTTATCTGCAGCCTGCATTTCATCGCTCCTCATTTCAGCATAAGCATTTGCAACGTATTCCGCAAGCTCTTCAGGAATGTGTGGTTCAAAGTTTTGAGAGAGCGCTACATATGCACGAAGCTCTTCCATAGGCATATGACTCTCATCGCTTGAGCTCGGCGGTCGACCACACTTGTGTACGTGAAGAATATGATGCGCAAGCGCAAAATCATTGTCAACATCAGCATTATCAAGTATCAACCACAGAAGATCAAACCTGCTTAGAAGCGCAGCAGGAAGGTTGATGTTCTCTTGAGGCGTGGCGGAAAGCTTGTAACGTCCAAATGCAGGGTTGGCCGCAGCGAGAACAGCAGTTCGGGCATTCAGAGTCGTAGTTATTCCGGCTTTTGCTATGCTTACCGTTTGCTGTTCCATGACCTCGTGAATCGCGGTGCGATCACTCTCGTCCATCTTATCGAACTCGTCGATGCAGCATATACCATTATCTGCCAGCACTAACGCGCCGCCTTCGAGAATCATCTCACCCGTCACAGTGTCTCTCTGAACGGCTGCTGTTAAACCTACACCACTGCTGCCTCGACCTGTCGTATATACTGCCCGCGGTGCCAGCTGCACTATATGCTTCAGAAGTTGAGATTTTGCAACGCCGGGATCACCCATTAGGCAAATATGTATATCTCCTCTGATAGACACACCGTCTTTTCTGCCTCTCGAAACACCTGAACACAGTAACAGCAGCAGTGCCTTCTTAATATCAGTGTGTCCATATATTTCTGGCGCTATTGATGATGCTAGTTGTGAATAAAAGTCGCCACGATGTCGGTACTTTTGAACTTTATTCAGAACCTGCTCCTCTATTGTGACGTTGACGTCATTCGCTTTGTGTTTTCGGATAGTCATAGCGTCCACGTAAGTGGTCGTTAATAAATGATTTTGCATTGGCTTCTGCCCAGTCGGAAGAAAGATGCCGTAAACGTCCACAGTATTGCCAGGTCCCATACTTCGGGTCATATTACCTTTCAGATGTATGGTTAGCGAACGAGGAGTATGCCCAACGGGAACGTCTTCAGGTAACTCTTGTATCCTTGCCTCCTGTGTTCACGTTGAGGTTTGGGGACGCAAAATTGAAAACTCATACCTGGAAACCAATGAACTTGGAGTTTCTTGTCTCTAACACGAGATTTACTGAGAGCTTGTGAGTAAAACCGCGAAAAGAAAGTGAAATATCAATTTACCAGTGGATGAAGTCTTGCAAGACTTTGACGGGCACGTCATTAAAGGAGAGAAATACTCTCCCGATACTTCCTGTGAAATGTGAGTACGATGCAAACAATCGGCGCTGGAAAAACTTTGTACCTGGTATGTCGCTTGATCGCAAATATCACAAGTGAAACAGGCTACTTCAATGAGTGGCTTTACGTCGCTGATGCGAGTGCATATGCCCTGAAACGTGACCGTATGAATAGAGTATATAGACGCATTGAGATAGGCACTAACCCTGAAATTAACTAGATGACCAATACTTGAAGCACGAATCTGGCGAAGCTTAACCGGTGGTTCGGTTTCTTCAGCCTTGAATGTAATTCGAAATCTTCGCCGGAGTGATGAAGGCACATGGTTGTCACTCAATGATTCATTATCATTCGCCTGAATAAACTCAGACAAGAAGATGCCAAAATTGGGAGAGCGTACATCGTCGTGTATATATTCTTCGCGCTCTGGACGTATCTGCCCAAGAATTTTGTCAACCACTTCCGCAAAGACATCTACGTAGCGACGAGCATTTCTTGTTATGTTGTGCCGAAGATCGGTGAATTCATCTCCCTCGTCAAACTGGAGCAAGGTCAGAAAAATAGCGCGGGTGAACCTCAGTTCTGGCTGACCTGTCGGATATCTGCAAGGGAAATTTCAAAAGAACCGTCCGCGTCACCTCCAAGCAACGATTCCTGTGCACGCATCAATACTCAAGCGAGTCAAACCCGATGATTAATTACTCACCACTTTGGACATGTATTTTTTCACACCGTGTGCCGTGAATTTCTCTATGAACTGTGCGCAAAGATCTAGAACATGTCAGAGTTGCAGCAGTGCGTTCGGGCAAGCCGATCTCACCTATTTCGATCGCATAGTTGGGTTCGGAGCCGACAGATCCCGACATGGCGCCTGGGTCACGACACGCCGAATAATTATGGTCGATACTGAGGCACGATCGAGGTTCGGCCACACAGATACACGCGGTGTTCTTCAGCCAGGGCTGCTGTGCAGCGACAGCCGGAACCTGTTTTTGAATCGTGCGATTTTTTTTGAAATCATGTGACATCTATCGTCACATATCATATGATATGATATCATACCAGGATACCATATTGTATGATATTATATCCTTTGTAGGATATCCGGAGTTACTACAATAGTATACATAAAATATCATCTATATCCGTATGTATTACTTTCCACGCCCTAATGTATGGGGTGTTAGCACTTCTCGATCGCCACGCGCGCGTTGTGGCGTCGTCGCGAGTTATTAGCACTTCGACGGCGCGCACATATTAGGGACGTGGAAAGTAATACATACTGATATCATATAGTCGATATGATATAGTCCTGAACTAAACCCTAAGAGTTAGTATGATCTATACGCCATATTGTATGATATATATCATGTGATATCACTTATTAGCGGAATTATGTGTCTAGTATGTGCAAACCGCAGTGGACCGGCCGACGATACAAGCGACGGTTGAAACTTTCTATATTAGGAAGCCACGTCTCAGAGACTGTCGATACACACTCACGTCGACGTGAACATAGTCGTGAATACATCGCTAGCTTTCACACACGAGTAAAAGTCTTCGCGCAAGAATATGGACGCAAACTGTGCTCTCGGCGTCGAATCTTCCTTGGCGTCCGGACTTCGACGAAAATCGCTTCTTAGCAGAGTTCAACGCCCTCGCCCCGCGCTCCAGCGACCGAAAATGCTTCCACGCGGCTCGTCTCAAGAATATGCCAGCACTATAGGACACCATTCGCACGACAAAGGACTTTCAGCGTTCATTAGGTTTACGCGACCGCACACAATTCTTGGAACAACGGTGCGACTCGTGCAGTCAACTTCCTTGGCAAGTGTTTCACCGTGAGTAGATCAGCGTGTGCTCAATGACATTCGTGGGGGCGGTTAAGTCGAATTTGATGCATGTTTTGAGTGTACTCGGACAGGTTTGTGTAACTTCCACGGAACTAGGTCAGCGGAATATATAATAGTTTGCAAGGCACTAGTTCCAGCGCTACTGATGAACATCGCCATCGTTGGCCTCAACCAGGTGTATGACAAGAGAATTGATATGGTGAAGCAGTGCAACCTACAGTGTCTATCGTCATTACCATGAAGCGAACTTAGGTGAATAAACCATATTTACCACTAGCAAGTGGTGAATTCAGCTCAAACAGGGCACTTCTTTTGATTTCTTTCACGTCAGCAGGCTCTATGATCTGGGGTATTTCACGCACTGTCCACTGTAAACGTACGCTGACACATCACAGGGGCAATGTGCAGATCAAATGCATTGATGTTAACGCTGATAGTGAGGTAATATTTTCAAGCCTGAGTATCTGCCACAACGCTCACTTCGGAAAGCCTATTGCTTGGCGTACTATACTCCGTCGACTATAAATTATTGAGGTGGAAGGTATTTCGCTTTTGAGCGTGCATTAGCTGTTTTGAACTTGCTGGCGTTTTAGAAGTTCCCTGTTTTGGCGGCCACGTGTATCATACTTGTGCGCGCTTTCACTGTGCATATTGGCTTTTTCTTGCATGCTAGGTAGTAACGAGTATAACGCATTTGCGTCAGCACTAACGATTATACTCAGTGTTCCAGCGATTGAATCGAACTCATTATCGACGATATCGATAATTGTGCTCATCATGAGTGTATACTCAGTCGTCATATCACTTTTTAAGGTTTGAAATATCTCGTCCTCCCGTTGTTTTCTGCTTATATACGCTCACTGCAGGATTTACCTGATACTTCTGGTGATTCCCTGTATGGGATCAACACTATCGGCGTTCGTTTTGGGGTAAGTTGTTCGTATAATTTTGGCTCGTGTCACTGAATCGATGCGTTGAAAGGTCACCGATACGTTCCGTTTTTGTATAGGGCTCCTTGCATTTGCGCAAATCTGGTACGTTGATATTTTGGGGGATATTTCTTATGACTCAGAGTGCGTCTTCATCTAAATTCAGCGGAATCGCCGCTGGTGCCCACTGTATCTCTACTGTCGGCTCGAAGATAATGGTAAACTTCTTACGAATAGCGTAGCAATCATTGAGTAATTGAAACTCAATTTTCAGGTTCTTGGGCACGTCGCTACTCTCGTGGTCTTGCTTCTGAAAGCGAAGCGAGTTGATATGCTTTCTTCAGCCTCGCTACATGCATATTACATGTCTATTTGGAGGGTATGTCGATGAACTTACACATCTTCGTGCTTTTCATGCGTTTCAACAGCTATTCTACTTCGAATATTTCCTCCTCGCTTTTTTTGCCGTGCCATAAGTTGAATGTAAATTTGGCCAGACGAGGCAACGTGTGTCGAGCCGCGCGCTTCAAGTAGCCGCACTAGAAAATTGTTTGATGTTATCATACACGTGTCGTTCGTTGCTTTCGTACAAGTCCAGGATCTCGTTGCTTATTTTCTCAGACACATCCACATCCATGTCGAGTGCAGAGCACCAGTCTTTAGGTAGGCTCAGCTTTGTTCCCATAAACTTGGTTGCTGAGCAGCGGGTTAGTTTCGTAATGTTAACAACTGAACCAACTATACCGAGATATATTACGGCGTATGCACATGCTTTCGCAGAATGATGCAGACAAACGGTTGTCCTCAAACTACTCAAAGTTGAAACTGGTTTACAACTCACGCACACAAATGATTTTACCTATCGTTTGCAAAATTCCACGCAATTTGAGCCAGTTCTTTCGTGCAGTCTTCGGAAATATACTGGTAGCTTTGCATCTGCTTCACAGTACTCAATAAGTATTTGTATGGGTGCTCTATATTGAAATCAAAAGCCAACGTATGAAGCAAGCGCCGCTCAGCTCGTAATATCAGCTCCTTCTGCTCTTGAACGAAATTCTACACAACGTTAGCCTTTTGCGGAGAGAGAGCCTATTGTACTTACCGTCTCTTGCATAAGCTGGGAAGCTTTATCAGTCACATCGTTTTCGTACTTCACTATGGTAGAGATCTTCAACAAATCGCTGAGAGACTTTGGTGTTTCTTCTACTTTTCCAGCTAAGAAGATACAAGCAGCAGCGACCGTCTTTGGTATTTTAATGTTAATAAAACGACATGAATTTAAAAAAAACGCACATGCAAGTCGGCGCTGCTCGAGTCCACAGAGTGTCTCGAGTAGAAACGGTGACAGAACACAATTGCGGTCGCGATCGTAAGTTGTGGGCTGTAGTTGTAAGAAAAAGTCAATACATGGATCGAACAGCGTACACTTTCAAACGCATGCCAACGTCTTTGAGAAACTCACAATACTTCCACCGCAACGTTCGCTCTCCGTTTGCACGCATGGTTCCTGAACGACTTCCGGTTATCTGGAGCACAGCACGGCGAAATGTCTTAGTAACTCCAGTGTAAGATGTTCTACGCCACAGCCACTTCGACAATTTCCGCGCGCGACGCAAACACGCATGCAACCGCGAAGTTTGTGCGAGTAACTCCGTCCTGCGGCCCGAGAGGTGCGATTGACACTGTCCGACGCCTCCTTCTCGGCACCGTGACATAAGAAAAAAACGAAAAGCCGCCAATGCTTAAATATAGCAGAAATAATATTTCTGCTCGCGGAATGATATCGTGTACTGTGTGCATTATACGCGCACACCGATCCCGAATCACAAGAACTGACGAGCACGCTCACGGTCGAGTCTGATGACATTTTCTCCTCACGAGTGCACTGCAAAGTGTTCCCGAGAAGAAGGCTCGCCCTACACATGCGATTCAATGCTAAAAGTCGTGCGTCTCCAGCAGATCAGAGTGATCGTATGAGTTCTCAAATGATGGCCTCCGGAGGCGAAACGACTGCATCAAGCGATAGTTCCGAAGGGGAGGAAGAGCAAACATGGATATCGTGGTTCTGCCGCCTTAAAGGAAATGAATTCTACTGCGAAGTTGACGAGGATTTCATTCAGGATGATTTTAACTTGAGTGGCCTGTCGAGCACAGTGCCGTATTTCGATTACGCCCTTGACGTGATATTAGACGTGGAAACGAGAGAACCTCTCAGTGAACAACAACACGAGCTCATCGAGTCAGCAGCCGAGATGCTCTATGGTCTGATACATGCGCGATACATCCTCACAGGTAGAGGCATGCTGGCAATGTTGGAGAAATACAAACAAGGTCATTTTGGTCGCTGCCCACGATCCTTGTGTAACAACCAAATGTGTTTGCCCACGGGCAATTCTGATGTGTTTCGAACAGCAACTGTGAAGATATTTTGTCCAAGATGCCAGGTACACTATTGAATTGACGACATACAACATTAGGAATAACCGCGTTTAGGATATTTATTTCCCCAGAAGTAAGTACCAGGGAAATGTTGATGGGGCATACTTCGGGACTACTTTCCCGCACTTGTTCCTGATGACGTACACACATTTGAAGCCGGAAACGTCGTGCCCGCGGTATACTCCCCGTGTTTTTGGTTTCAGGGTGCGTCGATTACGTAAGAACAATGATATGACATTAAAACGTAGTCTCACAGATTCGTCACGAAAAGTAATTCAAAGGAAAGACGTGAAATTGGACGAATATGCGTACAGACTTGACAAACTTTCACGTCATGTCTGCGTAGTTGGTCCGCCTCACCCATGCGGGTATTGTGGGAACTAGACAAATTATTTGTTGACGGTGTTTGTAGGCACTCGACAATGCATCGTTTATGACTGAGCCACTATCGCACGCTTTTCTATGAACAAACACAAAAACTTAGGGGCACACGGTATGACCTCAGCGAGTTTTGATCAGTGCGTCGACAACAGTCGGATCAGCAAGGGTGCTCGTATCACCCAAGTTGCTCAGATCATTGTTGGCAATCTTACGCAGTATCCTGCGCATAATTTTACCACTACGTGTTTTTGGTAAGCCAGGAGCCCAGTGTATGACATCTGGAGCTGCAAACGGGCCAATAACAGCACGTACGCAAGCCACAAGCTCCTTTCGTAGTGAGTCGTGACACTCCACTTCGGGTACAATTGTGACAAATGCATAGATGGCTTGGCCCTTGATCTCATGCTCGATGCCCACAACCGCAGCTTCCGTGCACGCCGAGTGAGAAACAAGAGCGCTCTCTACTTCAGCAGAACCTATGCGATGGCCAGAAACGTTGATAACGTCATCCACTCTACCGGTTATCCAGTAGTAACCATCGTTGTCTCTCCGTGCCCCGTCACCGCTTACGTAGTAACCTTCAAATGGCTTGAAATATGTTGTCTCGTATCGAGAATGGTCACCATAGATAGTGCGCATTATTGATGGCCACGTACGCTTGAAACACAGAAGTCCTTCAGCTTCACCATGTAATTCCTCGCCAGAAACGCTCAGAATGGCGGGTTCGATTCCAAAGAAAGGCAACGCGGCACAACCGGGCTTTTCCTTGAAAATGCCCGGGAGTGGTGTCAAAAGGTGTCCGCCTGTTTCGGTCTGCCACCAGGTATCGACGATGGGACAGCGACCATCCCCGACAACATCATGATACCAGCGCCAAGCCTCAGGATTGATTGGTTCTCCAACCGAACCCAATATTCTAAGCGAACGGCGAGAATACTTTTTCACATGATCATCACCCTCACGCTGCAAAGAGCGAAGCAATGTCGGAGCAGTGTAGAACACTTCAACACTGTATTTGTCGACAATACTCCAGCACCGTCCATAGTCAGGATAATTTGGTATTCCTTCGAACACCAAGGACGTTGCACCGTTTAGAAGAGGACCGTATGTCAAATATGTATGACCAGTGATCCAACCACAGTCGGCTGTGCACCAAAACATATCACCAGGTGCTATGTCAAAGACATACTTTGTGGTGATCGCAGCATAGATCATGTAGCCGCCTGTACAGTGTACAACACCCTTTGGTTTTCCTGTAGAACCAGACGTGTACAGCATGAAAAGTGGAGCCTCTGAGTCCACCCAACATGTTTCGCATTCACTAGAAAATCTTGTCAGGGTCTCGCTCCAAATCTCATCCCTTTCAGCGACGAGGTTTGTTGAAACGTGAGGGAGTCGTTTATTTTCAACGCACAAGCAGTGCTTGACATTGAATCCTTGCGCGATACATGTCTGCAACGCCTGATCAACAATTGTTTTGAGATGCAGACACTTGTTCCCGCGCATAACTGCATTGCAAGTAAGCACAACCGTCGCATGACTATCAAGGATGCGTTGGGAGAGTGACTCAGCTGAGAAGCCAGCAAAAACAACAGAATGAACAGCACCAATCCGTGCACACGCCAACATAGAAATTGGTAATTCAAGAAGCATGGGTAGATATATCACCACTCGATCGCCCTGTTGAATCCCTATACTCTTGAGCCAATTCGCTAATTTATTCACTTCCTTCTGTAGTTCGTTGTAGCTGAGTTTGGCATCCTCACCGGGAGAGTTCCCTTCCCAGACGAAAGCTGTGTTCTCACCTAAACCTTTGCTTATATTCGCTTCGATGCAATTCCATGCCACGTTGGTGCGTCCACCTTGGAACCAAGTGTGATCTATCGTACCCTTGGTCACATCAAAGTTGCCGGTGAACACGGAGTCGTTCTTCCAAGGAGTATCCCAAACGAAGTTTTCTGCAATTTTTCTCCAGAACTCGTTCGGACACTCGAGCGACGTACGGTAAAGCTCCTTGTATTCATCGAATGACTTCACGCCCACTTTTGGCGTAAACATGCCAGTAGTGCTGCCTAATTTCTCACACGACATGATCAGCGACGCGAACTGCGCCGCTCGACGCGACGCCGCGGCGCCCCTCCGCCGCGCGTCGAGTCTAAATTTTCACGCCTCTGTACATGGGCTCAAAACGCCCACAATACGCACATTTACGACCGCGCGACACCGCCGCGCGACACCGCGCGCGCCCGCGTCCGCGCGCGCGCGCGCGCGCCCGCGCCGTCCGCGCCGTCCGCGACGCCGATCGATGTCGACCTCGACCTCGACCGCGACGACGACGACGACGGCGACGCCGTCGCGCGCGCGCGCGCGCGGACGCGGCGCCGTCGCGCGCGCGTCGTCGTCGTCGTCCGCGTCGTCGTCCGCGTCCGCGCGCGACGCGGACGACGCGCGGCGCGCGCGCGCGCGCGGGCGCGTGCACGTCATCTGCGGACCGATGTTCGCGGGCAAGACGACGCACCTGATGCGATGCGTCGAGCGCGAGCGCGCGCGCGGACGGACGGTGTTCGTGATCAAATCCGAGCTCGACGTCGAGCGGTTCGGCGAGGACGCGCGCGACGCGCTGATCGCGCACGACGGGAAGCGCGTGCGGTTCGACGCGAGCGACGACGGCGGAAGGGTGCGCGCGGTGCGGACGCTGGACGCGGCGGGACTGGGCGCGGACGCGGCGGCGTGCGACGCGGCGGACGTCGTCGCGGTGGACGAGGCGCAATTCATGGGAGACTTGGCGCCGTTCGCGCGACGGTGCGCGGAGGAGCTGGGACAGACGGTGTACGTGTGCGGGTTGGACGGGGATTACAGGCGGGAGAGGTTCGGGGGGGTGTTGGATTTGATTCCGCTGTGCGACACGGTGACGCGATTGAGAGGGACGTGCGCGGAGTGCGGAGACGAGAGTTTATTCAGTCGACGCGTCGAGGCGAGCGAGGACGTGGTGCGCGTGGGAGGGAGGGATAAGTACGCGCCCGTGTGTCGAGCGTGTTACGTCGCGGCGTCGACGCGGGAGAGAGGGTCGGCGTCGGCGCGGTGAACGGGACGCGTGTAATCGATAAATCGTACCGGTGGCTATTCACGTTTCGCTAATCGTATCGTTTCTTCGTTCGTCGCCTCGCTCGAGGCGCGCGCGCGTCCTAAAATTTTAATCGTTTCTTCGACGCCGGTTTCGCCGCCTTTTGCGCGGAGTTGACGGCGCGCTTTTTCGACGTCGTCACGCCCGCGGAGCGCAAGCCCGGCAGCGAGGCGTCTTCGTCGTTTTCGTCCTGGTCGTCGTCTTCGTCTTCCTCTTCGTCGTCGTCGTCGTCCACCACGACGGCTGCGCGACGTCGACGTCGGCTCGCTGGAGTCCCCGGAGTCGCCTCGGCGTCGGCGTCGGCGTCGGCCTGCGTCTTCGTCGCGCGCTTCCGGCCTCGCTTCGTCGCCGTTTCTTTGAACATGTCTTCGGCGAAATCGCTCGCGTCGCGAGTCATGAGATCGCGGAACGTGTCGACCGCGCGCCGAGCCGAGCCGTAGGATTGTCCAGCGGTTGCGTCGACAATACCGGTCTCAAATTTCACGGTATCGTCGAATTTCACGACTTCTGCGTTTCTCGTCGCCTCCGTGGGGACGTACGACGCCACGCGAGCGTCGGACAACTCGTACGCCTTCTTGACGTGAGATTTGAGCAACAAAACGACGCTCAGCGCACACGCGAGTTCGACGTCGCTCTTGAATTCGTTATCTGGCACCGCATCGTCCGCCTTGGCCGCCGACGCTTCCACGCCCTTCGTGAGCTGTTCGAGCAACAAGCCGCCCTTGAGCGATATGACGCGATTGAGCTGAAAGACGACGTAGAGAGTCTCATCCACTGATGTGAACGGAAGCTCGGTGACGACGCTCGCTAGGAATCGCAAGAATAGCGCATCGGACGATCCGCTCGTGGTTTCAAACCGACGCAAAAGAGTGTTCAAGAACGCGTTTCGGGACGTTCTAGACGAGTTCACCAAGCTGTAGACAAACGCGAAACCGTCCGAGGCGTCGGCGATTTTCTTTTGCCCGCTTTCGCTTCTTCTAGCCGCCGTTTCCAGACGCTTCTTGAAAGAGTACGCAAGCTCGACGCCGTGAGTGAGCTGATGCTCAAAAAAGTCACCGTGTCGTTGAACTTGCGCCTTCAGGAGCTTACGCGCGAGACGCTTAACGCTCGGCACTGGGTCGATTTGTAGCGCGATGAGCGTGGGGAACGCGCTTGCCGGGTGAACCAAGCCTTGACGAAGGACCACCTCGACTAAATGCAAGCCTTTCAACCGCACGCTGTACGCGGAGTCGACGCAAAGCGCTAAAACATCTGTCCAATATCGTTGCGCGATACCGCCGGCGATAGAACGATCACTCTGGCCGTTGACGACTTGCAATTTTTCCGCGTCTCGCGAGCGCTTTTGCGCCGACTTGAGCACCGAAGCCTTAGTGGAAGCGTTGACTTCATTGGCCGCCGCCGATCCACTCGTCGCAGTCATACGAAATTCTTCCTCTCGAATGAGCTCGCTGAGATTCGTCAGCGCCTGCTCCTTCAAGCCACGCTCGGCGCTGGATGCCAACGCGGCTCGCATGATGGAATCAAAGCTTCCTTTGCCGAAACCGCCGTCGCGATTAAACATGAGTTCTGGTCGAGCGACGAACAAGTCTCCGCACGCCCCGAGCGCTCCACGAGTGAGATCGTACTCTTCTGCAGGCTGAGACTCCAGGGTCTTGCGGAAGACTCGAAGAAGATCCTGAATCGAGATATCGCATTCACCATTTTCGACGGCCGCGTCCACGACGTCGGCTCCAAATCGCGCAATATTACCCAATACGTACAGCGAACGCGCGCAGTGCGATTTGTTCTGAACGCTCAACGCTTCATCACTAGATATGGATTCGATGACGATGGCAACGAATCGTTTCAGCATAGACATCGTTCCACTATCCTTACCGCCGCGAGTCTCCGCCACGGCGCACAACGTCTTACACGCGTAATAAATGACAGCTTTGTCGTGATGGCGGAGTAAGAGGATGCGCAAGTCTCGTTCGATCTCTTTCGCAATCGGCGCTGGAAGACGACCAGCGTGTTTCGCAACAATATGCACGACGGACATGCAGCACTGGAGCTTCTCACCGACGAAAGGCGCGTCGTCGTCGACCCGCTTCAGATACGGCTGGAGCGCCACGGCGAAATACGATGGGTCGCGTTTCGGAAGGCAGAGACACGGATCGACGACGGTCAGAATGTGGAGACCGAGTGCGTACTTGACGCTCATCGGCACCGACTTCGACGTGCCCGGCTCGTCTTTCACGACCACGCCATTGTGTGCTCCGTTCGATTTGACTCGTTCACCGTTTGGCGCGCGACTTTGCTCGTCGGATTCGCTCTCGATGAGCGCGTGCAACACCTGCACCGATAAACGCTTCGCTACCTTTCGCATACCGCGAACATTGACCCATGCATCAACCTTCTCGTCTTCGCTCGGATACAGCACCGCGCTGATGATCGCAACGACCGGAAACGTGGGCAGTAAAGGAAGCTTTTGTTTGCCGCTTCGGGAAACGAGTCGGTAGACGCCCCAAGCGACGGAGACCATTTGCCGCGCGCGAATCGCGATTGGATCATTATCCTCGATACCATCATGCCCAACGGTGGCTAAGTGCGCCGTAGATGCGTCTTCGTCATCACTGCCATTGTTTCCGTCCCCATCATCTTCGTCGTCATCGTGTTCATCGTCGGCTTCGTCTTCCAATGCAACCGGTGAAAACCAAAGCTCGCGAAAAATCTTCACAACGTGCGAACGGATCGTTTCTTCTTCATCCAGTATGCGAAACGCCAACACTTGCATCGCCTTATCCGCTTTAGTAAAGTCAGGATTACGCAGGCATTCTTGCAGGGTGGAAACCACGCGCTTGCGCACAGATACACCGACGTCGGATACGCGGTCTTCAATCAAGTCGTAGTACTTTTCGGCAAGACTGACGTTTCGCACCATCTGTCTGCCGATGACATCCACCACGGCGGCTCGCACGGACGATCCCGTATCTTTCAATCGGATTTTCAGCGCGCGAACGATATCCGGAGACTCTAACAGTTTCGGGTCTTCGTTCACGATACCACCGATTGCTCTTGTCGCTGATGTGCGCACCAAGACGCTCGCGTCATCGAGCATAGCCGTCACGCGCTGCACGAGCACGTCGAGCTGTCTTGCCAACGGTCGTCGAGCGTTGAGTTGAAGACACAAAGACTTGGCGAGCTCGCGCGGAAGTCCAGCCAGCGAGCCATTTGTAGCCTTTTTCGCAGTGTCCGCGACTCGCACCATGCTAGCGTGCAGAGCTGCGTACATCGCCCGCGAACCGCCAGCGACGACTTCTTGACGAAAACCGACGCCCGCGCGCTCAGCGTCCCGCGCAAACTGACACAAATGGTACGATACTGCGGAAGTGTTGAGCGTCACACGCGAATGAGACGCCGTATCGTCCGACATCCTCGCGCCTTCACGCGGTGCTGCGCCATTTTCGTCGTCTTCATCCGCGTCGTCGTCGCGAGTAAACGTCGTTGAAGACGGGCCTCGATTGTTCTCTGCCAAATAGCGCGCGATAATCGATTCCATCGCAAAAATATCCGCACTCGCCTCGTCGGCCTGCACCAACGCACTTTCCGTTTGCGCGTCGACTCGAGTTCGAACGCGCGCTGCGTCTTGATGAGCAAACATGACCGCTTTTTCGTGCAGCGTCTCGGCGTTTGACGTAAATTCTAAATCCTCCGCGCGTGGCAACTCGCGCCAGAACGCATCCTCCTCTACTGCTTTCGAGTCAGCGCGAAGTTTTGATGCGATTTGACCAAGGAAATCGAGCGCAATCTCGCGAATCTTGGAGTCTTTGCACTGCAGACCGGCAGACCCGAGCAGGTTCCCGGCGAGATTGAGCACAAGCAAGTTTGCCACGGGCCATTCGGGAAGGTTTCTGCATGTGAGCGCGTCCACGAGAGCGTTGTGGATCACCGCGCGTATCTGACGCTCGTGTTCCGCCGCTTTCACCTTCGGCCACCTCGTCAGCAAATCTTTCCAAAAGTAGTTCGTCCAGTAAAACGCCGATCCAAACGCACGCGCGTGCACGTCTGTCGTCATTTCACCTTCTTTATCCGCCTTGGGCATTGTCGCTTCGTCGTCGGAAAATTCCACCGTGGCTTGCAAACACTGCATCAACAGAGCGAGCAAGACTTGGATTTGCACTGAGTCTTCGCCTGGGACGTTAAAACATCGCACGCTACGCCCCTCAGTCGGAAGTTTCATGAGAGACGACAGAATATTGTCCACGACGAAGCCTCTGTGCTCAGAGTATTGCGTGAAAATGCTCGACACGAGTTCGACGGACTTGAGTTGCACAAAGCTCACGTCCTCAATTTCGAACGCCGAGAACGCCAAAGACGTCAGCTGCAGTACCGTCGCATCTGGAAGTGCGAGGAGGGAAATCAAATTGGCCAAGTGCGTGAAAATGACGCCTATTTTCGCCCCCAACATTTTTGCTACCTTGTATCCCCCGCTGCCTGATTTCTTCGACGATGAGGGCGGCGGCGGCGCCGAGACGCCCTTACTCTTGCTGGCCGGTGTCTTCTTTTTCCCATCTTGCTCGACGTCATCTCCGTCTTCGTCACTGCCGCGATGAACGTTCCACATGCCGGCATCGTAAAAGACGAAGACATTCCGCACCAAGTGTTGCCTCGCGCACTCGATCATCTCGTCGATGCCTTCCTCGCGATAAATCTCCTTCGGCATGTCCGTCGCCGCCAATATGACAAAGTACGCCCCGATAGCTTCCAACGATTTCAACACACGCTGTGCGTCGGCACCTCTGTACTGCGCGTTCGCGGCGATCAACGTTTCGTTCGCGCTCTTTGCGACTCGTTCCAACATTGACAGCGTCTTGACTAAATCTCGTTTCCCGACGCCCTTCAACAACCCGCGTTCTCGCAACAATTCACATCTCGAGCTAAAGTCGCGAAGTTCGCTCAGCATCACGGCGCCAGATGCGTCGTCCATGTCGTCGCCAGCGCTCGCGTCTTCATCATCCAATTCAATCCTGTCGCACAAATCTTCCGCCGCGCGCACAAAGTCTGCCACCAGCGCCTCGCCGTCTATCGACGTCACCAACTCCGTCGTCGTCATGACACTCTGCGGCGCCGCGATCGCACGCGCGACTTCTCCACCCCTCGATCGCCCGACGTCATCCTCTCCATCCTCCATCGCGTCCGCGCTACCCTGAATCATCCCCGTCGACGCGTTCGTCGCCGCCGCGGGCAGCGTCGCGTTCGCTCGAACCGTCACGCACGCCTCGTCTCCCATCGCCTCCACGATCTTCGCCGTCATCGGGCAGTGCACCGCGTCTGTTTTCGCATATTTTCGTTTCGCTCGCATCAGCGTCGTCGACCTATCGCATCGTCGTTTCGCGCGTCGTCCGTCCGTCAGTCGCTCGCTCGCTCGCTCGCTCGCTCGCCTCGCCTCGCCAATCGCATCCGTCCCCCTTCCGTCATCGCGCGCGCCTCGCTTCGCTCGACGCACAGGTACGACACATCACACGTCTCCAGCAGCGCGCCGATCGCTCGCGCGAGCGCCACGGAGCCCTCATCGTCGCCTTCGAGCGTCGCATCCGTCGACCATCGCTCGCCATCGCGTTCGACGTCGTCGGACGCCGCGAGCGCGACGTGCGAGGCGTCGACGCTCGGCAGCGCGCCGCAGACCGCGAGGTGATGTTCACCCGGACCGATCGCGGTGAACCGCGGGTGCGTCGCGCGCGCGGTACCCATGGCGTCGCGGTGTGACGCGCGGGTGGTTTGAACTCGAGTTTTGGCGGGAAGCCGACGCCGACGCCGACGCCGACGCCGACGCCGACGCCGACGCCGACGCCGACGATTCGATTACACAATTCTGCTAACGCTTGCGCTTCTTCTTCTTGGAAGAGGGCCAGAGAACGACGAAACCGCGACCCGGGACGTGATCGAGCGGGTGGAACGCGCCGGATTTGCGCTGGGCGGGATTCTTGCTCTTGGCGTCGTAACCGCGCACGGGGACGTAACACTTGCGAGCGAAGAGACGACGCTCGAGGTCGTCGGAGGACGCGCGCGCGGACGCGGACGCGGACGCGGGCGCGGACGCGGTGAAAGCGTCGTGGGTCATAACCGGAGCCAAACCCTCGAGCGCGGCGATCGGGTTGACGTCCACGGAGGTGCCGAGGAAGATTTCTTCGGGCTCGGTCGACGGCGGAAGGTCGCCGCCCCACGCGCGCACCTCGTCTTGCGTCATGAACCAACAGCACTCGATCATCATCGATTTATCGTCGTCCTCGAAGCATCGCTGGATTTGAGCCAAGTACATGTTCTCCGTCGTGCGCTCGGGGAGGCAGTAGACGCAGTCGCCGTTTCTGAACTCGACGCCCTCGCGACGGAAGCCTTCGTAAAACGTTCTATCGCGCCTGACGCCATCCTTCTTCCCTTCGCCGATCCAACTCACGAGCGCCAAGTGATTCCCAGCCTTTTCGTTCGCTAAATCCTTTCGTCTCTTCTTCACCACCGTCGTCGCCGCCGCCGTCTTGCCGCCCGCGCCCTCGGCGGTTGACTTCGCCTTGGCCTCCGCGCGCGCCCTCTCCTTCTCCGCCAACTCCGCCAACGGATTCGCCGTCCGCGGCGCCCGTCGCTTTTCCGGCGACGCCGCCGCTTCCCCGAACACCTTCTCCCTCGGCGCCTCGTCCGCGCCCTGCGTCTCCCGACACATCCGCAGCACCTCCCGCACGCTCGCGTGCGGCGCGCGTCGCCGCCGTTCCTTCCCCTTCCGCGCCTCCCCCCCCGTCCCCAACCACGACCTCGGCGGCCTGTACTCGCGCCCAGGGAAATCAAATATCGTCTCTCGCATCTCCTCTCGCGTCGCCGTCCCCCCCAACGCGTCCTCCGCGTCCGTCCGCTTCGTCCCGCTCGCGCTCGTCCTCGTCGTCCACCCCCCGTTCCCGTCCCTCCCCGCCGCCGCTCGCATCGCCTCGTACGCGCTCCGCTCGCGCGCGTGATCGACGTCGCCCTCCATCAGCGACTTCCGCGCGCGCTCGCACGTCATCTTCGTCAGCGCGTCCGCGACCTCGCGCGCGGTGACGCCGTCGCTGCCGCTCAGGATGCATCGCGCGGCGACGGACAGGATCGTCTCCGTCGCGCGCGGCGGCACGCGGCGCGGCGTCGGCGGCGCGCCGCGATCGTTCGCATCGCGTCGCATCGCGGTCGGCGATCGCGCGCGCGGCGTCGCGCGGTGACGACGCGATGCAGGGGCGACCGGGACGACGACCGGGACACGATTTGAATCCGCACACGCGCGCGCGATGCGCGGCGCGAGCGCGGCGCGCGCGCGCGCGGTGCGACGCGGTGCGACGCGCGCGGCGTCGAACGCGGGCGCGCGCGCCAAGGCGCGGGCGCGGGAAAATCCGCGAACGGCGGTCGAGCGCACGACGCTGCGGTACGACGGCCACGCGCGCGTCGACGGCGACGCCGCGGGACGCGCCGGGAGCGGCGACGCGATCGCGCGCGAGCGTGGGTCGGTCGCGTTCGCGTGCTCGGCGAGCGGGAGCGAGGTGCTGTGCGCGTCGAGGGACGGTGAGGGGTGGGAGGCGGCGTACGCGCCGACGGCGACGCTGCGGGACGGGGACGCGAGGGCGGATTTCGACGACGCGGCGAGCGCGGTGTACGTCGGGAGAGACCTGAGACGGGGAAAACGAGGGGTGTTCGCGATGGTGCTTGGGGGGGGGGGGG
>Ga0181603_10000189_pt1 | contig 49758 bp, 35 predicted proteins | sample 041ome_13_FD_148633 | JGI IMG/M metagenome (GOLD analysis project Ga0181603, IMG submission 148633) | Coastal salt marsh microbial communities from the Groves Creek Marsh, Skidaway Island, Georgia - 041409US metaG (spades assembly) | ecosystem: Environmental > Aquatic > Marine > Intertidal zone...
ATTGACCGAGACGGGGCCAGGTGAGGCACATGCCCGACCCAAAACTACCCGAAAAACGTTGGTCCATTGATTTGGAGAAAAGTATCCAAGAAGAACACTACGCTGACAAGAACCTCTACAATCGGCGATATGCGTTCAATCCAGAAAGCGGAAAAGAACTCTTTGTCGTTGACACGCCCCCTCCATACCCATCCGGAACCTGGCATATTGGAGCCGTTGCCCAATACTCGATGATCGATGTAATCGCCCGAAGCCAGCGGTTGCTGGGCAAAGAGGTGTTTTTCCCCTGGGGTGTTGACCGAAACGGTATCAACATTGAGTTTACCGTGGAGAAAAATACCAAACGGAAGATGAAGACCTACGATCGCGCCGAATTTTTGAAACTTTGCGAGAGCACCATTGAAACGTTCACGCAAGCCATGAGGGACACGGCAAGAAGGGTGGGGTTGTCGTGCGATTTTGACAAAGAGTACCTTACCGACGCCCCCGACTACCGCAGCGTCACACAATCCATCTTTGTTGAACTGTTCAAGAAAGGCGACATCGTTGAAGATTTGAGGCCCAACATCTACGACCCGGTTGAAGGGACGACCATCGCCGATGCAGAGGTCGAGCGGCTGCCACGAAAAACCAAACTCGTTGATGTACGTTGGGTGTGCGAAGACGGAGAGGAACTCGTGATCTCAACCACTCGTCCAGAGATGATCTGTGCATGCGGTGTCGTCGTTGTGCATCCAGATGATGAACGCTACCGGCACTTGGTGGGTAAATCCGTTCACCTCCCCCTTGAGACCGCCGGCAGGTCGACCACCGTCCCCGTCATGGAGCACCCCTCGGTCAAATCTGAATTTGGTTCTGGAATCTTGATGGTTTGTTCTTTCGGAGACCAGAACGATGTTGCGGTGTTCCGAGAGCTTGGTTTAACACCTTTCCAAGCCATTGACCTCGACGGAAGCATGACTGAGGTCGCCGGACCTTTGCATGGACTCAGTGTCCTTGAGGCGAGGAAACAAGCCACCTTGCTCCTCGAGCAACAAGGCCATGTGGTGCAAGTGGTTGAACGAGAACAGGAAATCCCCGTTTCGGAACGAGGAAAAAATCCTGTCGAGATTATTCTTCTGAAGGAATGGTATGTACGCCAAACGCATATTCAGGACCGGATGCGGGAATTGATTGAAGACATCACCTTCCATCCCCCTCGTAACCGTCAGTTCCTTATCGATTGGATGGACAACATCAGCATCGATTGGCCGATCAGCCGTCGCCGATGGTACCATACCGAGATCCCGATTTGGTACAGCGAGGATGAACGTCGGGTGGTGGTCCCACCAGCGGGGAGTTACGTCCAACCATGGCGAGACTCCCCACCCGATGGAAGTCGGGTGCTGGACCGAATCACCAGGGAAGACCTCGGGAGTTTTGAAGATTTGAAACCCTCGCTGGGAACCATCATCGGTGAAGAAAAGGTCTTCGACACGTGGATGGACTCATCAAATTCCAACCTGTTCGTAAGCGGCTACCTCAATCACCCTGATGTCTTTGAGCGAGCCTTCCCGACCGCTTTGCGGCCCCAAGGGAAAGAGATCGTTCGAACGTGGTTGTATTACACCCTGCTGAAGTCAACCCTCGTTCTCGACCAACCCGGATTCCAGCACGTCTGGATTGACGGGCTTGGCATGGACCCATGGGGACGAAAAATGAGCAAATCGCTCGGAAACGGCATTGACGCTGACTCCGTTTTGGAGTGTGGTGCAGGCGGGCGAACAGGTTCATGGAAGGTCAAAGGGCCCGACGGCTCGGTGAGCCTACAAGCCAACAAAATCGGAAGTGAATGCTTCCGCCTTTGGAAAGCATGCGATGCTCAGGTTGGGGACGATTTTCAAATCAACCCCGAAGAAATTGAGAAGAAATATTTTGGTGTTCTCACCAAACTCTTCAACGTGGCTCGTTTTGCATCTCAATTCGAAGTCCCAGAGAACCTCGAAGTTGTTCCTGCTGAACTTGCACCCGAGGACATGTGGATCCTCGCTGAATTCCAATCCACCATGGACCACGTTCGCATGGCTTGGGAGAATCTTGACATCTACACCGCAACACAAGCGCTCAAAACATTTGGTACCGGTTTGCTCCCGAGCCACTACCTCGAGATGGTGAAATCCCGTTTGTACGACGACGACAAAGCCGCAGCATGGACCTTGCACCGGATTGTAAGGGATTTCATGTCGGCGTTCAGCCCCGTCTGCCCCTTCTTCACTCACCACGTTTCAGCCACCGTGTACGGCGCATCGGCGGTTGAAGTGGATGCTTTTCCGTCACCACCACTTCCCGAACTTAACCCCGGAACGGACGAGGGGAGGCGACTTTGCAGCCTCTCAACCACCCTTCAGGACTTCAACGGACGAACATGGGCTGCGAAGAAAGAAGCGGGCATTTCCCTGAACCAACCCATCGAAAACATGCCGATTCCCGATGAATTGGGAGAGTTTTCCGCAACCCTCACCCGGATGCATCACCTCGTCTGATCACTCTTCCTCAAAGAGCGTGGTCTGGCGGGACGGGGGAGCTTCCAGGTTCCCGAGGCGAAATCCAACAAGGCGAATACCTTTCTCTGCTTCGACGGTGTTGGCAAAGAGTCGGGTTGCGAGGCGCTTGAACACCGCCGCATCGTCCATGGCTACGGGAATGCTTCGACTGGATGCATGGGTCTCGAATCCCGTGTAGCGAATTTTCACTTCCGCAAGGCGACCGGACACTCCCAAAGCATTGGTTCGCTCCATGACGACCTCCACCAGTTCTTCCAAGCGTTGAAGCACCGTTTCGTGGTCGTACTGGTCATGTTCAAACGTGTGCTCTTTTCCGATGGACTTTCGGCTCCGGACCGGGCTCACGATATTGCTGCTTTCGCCTTCCACGACCTGCATGAACCAGTATGCAAAACGTTCACCTGCCAATCGCGTCAGGGAAAGCTCGCCCAGTGCATGCAACTCATCGGCCGTTGTGTATCCCCATTCTGCCAGTTGTGTCGCCCGTTTCGGACCAATTCCAGGAATTTCCCGAACCGATCTCCCGAAGAAGAACGCCTCAATTTCGTCTGGCAGAACACGATGGATGCCGTTGGGTTTGTTGACTTCGCTCGACATTTTCGCAAGGACCCTCGTTGGACCAATTCCAAACGAGGCGGTTAACCCAAGGGCCTCAAAAATAGCGGATTGCAACGATTTCGCTAACGCCAAAGCTGCGTCCCAGTCCCCCTCAACCGCTTCGGTAACGTCCATGTACGCCTCGTCGATGCTGGCCTTCTCAAAGGTGCCAGCCGGTGCCCGGAGGATCTCCATCACCCTCCGGCTTGCACGGCTGTACAAGCCTCGAGTCCCTCGGATGTAACGGGCCGGCCCAAACGGGGCAGCAGGGCATCGTCTCCACGCTTCAGAAATCGGCATCGCCGAACGAATCCCGTATGCTCTTGCTTCGTAGTTGCATGTTGATACAATTCCACGGCCACGGCCTTGCTTTGGGTCCGAACCGATGATGAGCGGGATGCTTTCATCAAAGCCGTGGTGAAGGGTTTCAACGGCTGCAAAAAAGGCGTCCAAATCACAATGAACGATGATTCGCTCCTCGCTTTTACCGCTCAATTTCCCTCTCACTCCACCGGTTTCACGGTGGCCGCGGTGCTTCAACTTGATGGGGAATCAGTTCAAGAAAGGGGTCTGCAAAAAGAACGATGACCTCGTTTGAAAACCGTCAATGATCGACATGAAGACCAGCAAAACCCGAGAACCATCGCACCCGTTGCTGCGACGGCCTGCCCCTGAACTCAACTTGGCCGATGTTTGTCCGCAGCCAGGTTTGGTGTATCACTTGGCCGGCCCGGGTCATGCCGGTCAAGGTATGCGCCCCGTCGCCGAGCATTGGGTCGCACAGGCCCTTTCTGCAGGTCACATGGTCCATTGGGTGGACGGTGCGTGCCGAATTGACCCCTCCCGACTTCTTGCCCCAATTGCTCGCTTACATGCCGACACGGAAGCGTGTCTCGCTCGGCTTTACCTGAGTCGGGGGTTTACACTTCACCAACTCGACCGACAAATTGAGCGCCTGTCACATGAAGTTCAGTTAACGCGCTCACCTTTGGTCGTTGTTGACGGATTGTTAGCCATGCACGAGGACGACGCTGTTAAACAACTGGAGTCACGAACCTTGCTCAGGCGTCACGCTCGCGTACTTCAGCGGCTCGCACAACATCACCACGTAGCGGTGGTGGTCATCACGGAACAACGCGCACGGTCACCGCATCTCGCTCAACTCCTCCGGCACCTGCACCGTCACTTTGACCACCATTTGCTCGGTGAATGGCAGGGGTCACGACGCCAACGATGTCTCTTTTTACGCCATCCACGAACCGGACTTCAGGGACGATGGGAACCGGAACTTGACCGCACACAGACGCGATTTACACTCCAGCCCCGCGAATTTGTTCAACGAACGATGCCCCCTTCTACGGGCGCATTGGCGCTCCGTCATGGTGAACGTTAAAATCGAGAAGCGTCGCTTGTTGACCCTCCATGTTGATGCGCTCATTGGTCCAACCAAACGGGGCAAGAAGCGCCCAGATGGCCCGTTCGGCAAGTTGCTGATAGTGCTGGTAGCACCCCAAGACTTCGCTCGTGTCATGAAGTTCTTCGGCAAGGAGTACCCGGTCGAGCGGGTCACGGGCGCTTGAGTTCACAACGGTGTACCGAATCTTCCCCCCAGGAGGGATGTGAAGTCCTTGTTGATGTGCACGAACAAGCGCCGCATAGGTGAGGTTTTTCACGCGATAATCATTCAATGCCGTCGTCACCCGTTGAGCGATGACCAACGATTGGGGCGTGACTTGACCGGTCTGGAGACGCTGAAGTTCTGCGCGATAAAGTTGGAACACACGTTTCTGCGATTCCGGGCCGGGAATCCCCGCCGCCATGGGTCCAGAAGCCAACAAGGCCAACCCGTTTTTCTGAAGTTCCTGCACCCAAAGTGGAGTGGAATGCTGACGCAACTCAATGCCTCGAACCTTGTATTCCCCACCTCCATAGGCCCAATATTTCGTGAGGGAACCTGAACCGTGAACACGACTGGGGAGGAAAGCGATGAAATCGTAGTGCTGCTCAAATTCAAGAGGGATGCCCACCTGTTTGGTCACGCGCGCTGCGAAGGCCTCCGCATCAAGGCGCTGCTCTCGTTTGTTTCGTTGGCGGCGATCGGAGAGCCAGACGCAATCGACGATGGCGTGCAGAACGTCCCAACCGTCCCGTTGAGCCTCCTCGATGGTCGCTAGCAAAATTTCACGCGACCAAGCGCAAATCGCCTCGTGCGCTTCAATACGTCCGAAACGAGCGTTGCGATAGCCGGTGTACCCAAAGCAAGTGACCAACAACCACTTCAGAGCATTTTGCCGGAGGTCAAAGGCGTCGCCTTTGGCCTTCCGCTGGCGCTTCAGTTGTCGCCGACGCTCGATAATGGGAGCAACAACACGACCAAGAAACCCGTGACGTCGACCGCAGGTGTGGCTGGACAATCCCGGGACTCGCATCGCATGCTCGTGGGCCAACGGGAACAAACCATGACCAAACGCCGAACGGCGATACCTCCGCTGAAATTCTGAAATCGCCGCATCGGGGTCAAGGGGGACCAAGGCATCGCGAGAAGGGTTTTCCGGCGGCTGGCAGCAGGTGCAATTGAGGGTCTCGGGAGAGATGTTGCGGGTGGCGATGATGCTCGGAAAAAGGCTGGCGAAATCAAGTTCGATCACGGAAGAATGGACTCCTGGGCGACTGTCAAGATACAACCCCCCTCGGTCGGCGTGAAGAAGTTCGAGGGCGGATTTTGTGTCCTCCGGTCGGTTTTTTTTCCATGGTACCAAAACGCCGTCGTCCATGGCGACACGCATCTGGATGGCACTGATGACCGAACCCGGTGAGAGCCGAGAAATCACTTGGGCCGATTGGCAGGAGTGTTGCGCCAATTCGAACAACCCCGCAACACCCCCTTCCTTGACGATGAAACTGTTGCGAAGATCCAAATGCAAACGACCTTCCAAAAAGAATGCACCGTGACGGTGGCGAGTATGTCCGTAAGAGCGCACGGTTCGGGCCTTTGTGGATTGGCGGAGAAGAGCTGTTGAGCGACCCAACCGAAGTTGGCGTCCTGATGTTTCGCTTTGATGGGCGAACCATGGAAACAAACGTTGGTCGCCACCGTAGGTTAAAACAACGTCCGGGTCAATCGCTTGAAACGCTTTCTCAAAGGCTCCGAGGAAATCACCGAGTGAAGAATACTGCGTTCTTTCAAGCGTCACCTCCGTTACGGCACGCGGTGACGAACGAAGGCCCGGTTCGTTCTTGACTTGCAGCTGAATGCTCTTGACCGTATCATGAACTGATGGAAGCGATGTGGAATCGAAAGTCAAACCAAATTGGAGAACACAAAGAGGTGGGCTGTCGTCCGAGCCCCCCGTTGGAACCGACTGAAGGGCAATCGGTTCGTCAGGGTCCCAGCGCACTTTTGTGAACGGCTTGCAGCCATGTTCACTCAGAAAACGCTGCACTAAATGCGCATCCACCGAATACAGGGTGTAGCGATGGAAGTCCCCGCGCGCTTCGATGTGCTCTGCAATCGCCTTGAGGTGATGAAACGGTCCAATTCGCACCTCCAAAACCGTTGTTCGGCCCTCGCCCTCCAAATCGAGATGCATGGCTCTTCGCTCCACACCGAGCACACCAAACCGTGCCGAAATTTCCGGCAGCATCAGCCAGTGTTCAAGGCGCTGCAGTTCGATGGACGAGGCATGAACATGCAGAGCTGCTGTCCACGGTACTTCGCACGCATGAGCCGTCCCGGCTTCATCGCTGATCCAAACCATCATGCCGGTGTTGAGGGCGTTCTCATGAACGTCAAGCAACCACCCCTCAATCATCCACTCGCCTCTCTTCAAGCGCGGAGAGGCGTCGGTCCAGTTGGCCGATTCGAACCATCAAGCCCACGGCCATGCTCAGCACCATCGGATGCCATGTCTCAAGCGAGGGGAGCATTCCTCCGGCGGCGCGCCGTTGGCGCACCTCGTCAAACAAGGCATCCAATGCGGCTTGCTCCGCCGCTGGGAGCGCTCGCCGATAGCCATGCCATCGTTCCAATTCAACTTCAACCCGGGTTCGCCATGGCGGTACACTTCGTCCCATGGCTCGAAAAGCAACAGGGTAGCCCAGTTGGTTTTTTCAGACCCTGAATTTGAAAGTGAAAGTGCTAGAGGTGCTCTTGGTTCACAACAAAGTCACAAGGTTCACCTGCGAGGACCGCCATGACATTCACGGCGATGTCCGCACCGACGCGAGCTTGGGCCTCAAGTGTGGATGCCCCAATGTGAGGGGTGCCGTGGAAGTGTTCGTGTTGAAGAAGCGGGTGATTGGGGTTCACGGGTTCAACTTCAAACACGTCGAGTGCGGCAGAGGTGAGCGTCCCGGAAGCCAATGCCTCAACTACGGCATCTTCATCCACAATACCTCCCCGAGCGCAGTTGATGATGTGGTTTCCACACGGGGTCCCGTCCAAGCCGGTTTGCGGCATGGAGGCGAGACGGGCAGCGTTCACGAGATGGAAGGTTTCGTCCGTGAGGTTGCAATGAACGGACACGTGGGTGCAATGAGCGAAGAGGGCGTCAACCGTTTTGTGAAGACGCGTGTTCTGGGCTTTGGCGATTTTGGGCGGGAGGTACGGGTCGTAGGCGTGGACGACCATGCCAAAGGCTTGGGCGACTTGACCGACCGATTGCGCAATTCTTCCAAACCCGATGAGACCAAGTGCTTTTCCGGAGAGTTCTGAGCCTTTCATGGCGGATTTTTCCCATTTCCCAGCACGAATGGAACGGTCAGCGCGAGGAAGATGCCGGATGCAAGCCAAAAGGTGAGCAAGCGTCAGTTCAACCACCGATTGCGTGCTGGCACGAGGTGCATTCACGACCGCCATGCCCAGTTGCCCCGCAGTCTGGAGGTCGATGTTGTCAACGCCGACACCTGCGCGACCGATCACCTTCAGACCTCCTTCGGATGCCCGAAGAACTTCGCCGGTTAGTTTGGTGGCACTTCGAACGATGATCGCATCAAAGGCATTCAAAACACCAGACAGCAATTCCTCTAACGAGTAATGCTTGAGGACAACCTCGTGCCCCTCCTTTTCCAAGAGTTCTACAGCCTTTTTTTCCATCCCATCGGTCACAGCGATACGGGCCATGGCGGCGGGTTTAATCGGGGGTGTTAGAACCTTGGGTTGGACCTCGTCAATCACCGTTGTCTTGAACAACCCCCACCAAGTGCGAAGAGCGGGAAGCAACATGGCCACCGATGTTCAAGGTCTTCTCTGGGGAGCGGGGATTCTCGCCTTGCCCCTTCTTTTAGCGCTGCCAATGCGTTTGGCGTGGCAGTTTTGGGTTGGCATTGGACACGAAGTTTCCGAATACCGTACCATCGTCCGCCAAATCGTAGATTCGGGCCATCAGGTCACGGCGTTTTCTCAAAACTTGGACGATATTGCCCGGAATCTTCGGATACCACCTGCGAAGCAACGTCTCATCGAAGCAGAGTTGCTCCATCCCCTCACCTTGTCGCACTTCTTGCTGCTCCCGGCGTTACTGATTCTCCCGCTTTCTGCCATCATGGCCCTCCCGTTGATTCTCATCGGCTTTCCGTTCATGTTGCTCATGGAGTTTGTGTTGATTCGCCAAAACCTGCTCATCCGAATCCTCAAAGCCACGGAGCGTGGGATGCACTGGCAGGTCATCCACATTCCAAAACCACATCGAGGAGTGCGTGAGAGCAAACGGTCCTTGACAGAATTTTCACAGCACATTGAGCACTTCAACTACGTCCCCCAGGCAGCGTTTCTCGGTTTATTCGCCTGGTTGATCGTTCACTGGGTCTTGAACCTCGACTCCTGGGCGGTGGAATTGGTCGTTTCAGCCGTGCTCTACATGGTCCTCTTGTCCATTCTCTCCGTTTTGAACACGGCTTTTGAAGCCGACCTGGTCTTCGTGGACCCTGCAAAAGGGCGTCTCGTCCCCGTGAATCAGTGGCTTGAAGGTGTGCTCAACCCGATTGTCGGCTTGGGTTTGTTGTTCCTCCTCGGTCGAAACCTGCTCGAGGAAGCACGAGATGTCACCGGAAACCCAGTGTTGTTCTCGACGGTCGTGCTGACCCTCCTGTACGGAGCGGCCGTGGTGGGCATTTCCTACCGGTGGGGTTACGCATCGTGGCGCGGGGCGCGAGTCCGCCAAGACTTCGAGAGCCAAGTGATCGAACACCTCAGCCCACTCTCGTACGACCTCACACGCACCAAAGGCCGAATTGATTTCAATGTCCGAATGGGCATGAACGAGCGCCTAACAGCATTCGAAGCCGACCGGACCCACCAATTATCGTTTGAGGACCTGCAAAAGCTTCCAACAGTACCCAGCGGCACCTCGGCACCAACCAATCCCCTGCGAAAGGACTAGTCAAGCCACGGAATGTGTTCGGGAAGTTCGCCAAACAAGTTGGCTGGAATCGCCGTCTTGATTTTGGAAACGCTGCCGAGTTTCTCCGAGGTCGCTCGCTGCCATGCGTCGAATTCATCAAAGTTCGACATGGACAACACCGGATTGTTTTCACGGTTCCAATCCAACGACATCATCTCGGTACCGGGTGGGTCATGACCTGAACAGACGATGGTGTGGCCCTCAAAACGCTCCAAGACGCGAAGTGCATCCCAATGTTCCCGAGGCCGACCGCTCGGCAAATCGTCTCGTCCCACGCCGCCTGCTCCAGTAAACAAAAAATCCCCGGTCATGATATATCCTGGGACATGAACGATCATTGAATCGTTCGTGTGCCCCGGTGCCGCATGAAAACTGAACGGAACCGAACCCATGCTGAAACTTTCCCCATCACTCACGTGGATGGAAACTCCGAGGCTTGCGGTGTTGTGGAACATGACGTACTCACATCCGGTTTGCTCCCGCAAAGAAAAGCAGGCCGTGATGTGGTCGGCGTGTGTATGGGTGGCAATGGCATAACGAAGATGCAGTCCATCAGTGTCAAGGCGGTTCAGATATGCATCCATGAAGTCGTAAACAGGGTCAACCAAGGCGGCTTCGTTCGTGGATTCATCAACGATGAGGTAGGTCATGGCCCAAACGTCCTCGTTCAATTGCTCGAAGCGCATGGTTTGGCCAAATGAAGCGATGCTTTGAACTTTGACGGTTCCCGATTTCATCAAATACTGTCGCCACCACTCTCCCTGCATGACGGTTCTGGCAGACTACGGATTGTTGCTAGCTGGGTTGACGCTGGGTTGTGCGCTCGGGTGGGTGCTTGGCCGTCAGGCCAACAGCGCTGCCCTGATTCGGGCAGAAGAGCGCATCCGAGCATCTGAGACCACCTCTGAAGTCAACGAGCAACGGCTTCGGGCCGAGGTTGAAGCCCTCTCAAAACGATTGAGCGCTGAAAACACAGAACATTTTTTCAAAATGGCGGAGGAACGGTGGATTCGAAATCAAGAACAGGCAAATCATGAACTTGAAACACGAAAACTTGCAGTTGAGCATCTGCTCAAACCCCTTCAAGAGGAACTCGTGCGCCTCCAAACTCAAAACACCGAGATGGAGAAAGAACGCATCGGTGCATACGAAGGATTGCGCCGACACATCAAAGAATTGGGTGAGAAGACCGAATCCCTCTCAAGCAGAACCACCGCCCTCTCCACTGCCCTGACCACATCGGGACAAGCCCGAGGAAATTGGGGTGAAGTCAAATTACGTCGCTTGTTCGAGATGGCGGGCTTAACTGAGCATGTGAATTTCAAGGAACAAGTAACGCTCGAAAACGGATTGCGCCCTGACTTCGTCGTGGTTCTTCCTGAAGAAGGCGTGATTCCTATTGACTCGAAAGCCGTTGGAGAAAAGTATCTTCAAGCGGTTGAAACCGATGCCGGACCCGTTCAAGATGAGTTGCTGCTCAAGCATGCAAAAAGCATGCGTACTCGAATCACTGAACTCAGTTCAAAAGCCTATCAAGAATCCATTGAGGGTCAATTTGACCATGTGGTGATGTTCGTGCCAAGTGAAGCCATGGCGGCGGCGGCGTTCAATGTGGACCCCGAATTGATGGAATATGCCATGAGCAAAGCCGTCTTGGTCACGACACCCGTCACCATGCTCGGCTTGTTGAGAACCGTAGCGCTGTACTGGCAACAACATGCTCTGGCTGAAGGGGCCCGGGAGATTTACGATGTTTCTCGAGAATTCTATAAACGGGTCACGACCATGGTTGAGCACTTCAGCAAGGTCGGTGGACATTTGGAAAAGGCGACGATGGCCTACAACGAAACCCTCAGTTCCTATCGATCTCGTGTTCTCCCGCAAGGTCGCAGACTTGATGATTTGAAGGTATCAGACACTTTGCAGCAGGCGCTGCCGGAGCCAAGCGAAATCCATCAATCGCCCACTGAGTAAGCGTGCGTACGAGGTTTCTTGTTCTCAGTGAGGTTGGCCAGACCATGCATCCTCTCACCGTGGTTTACCTTGAGCATGATGGGAAAGTGCTGCTCGTCGACGGAGCTGGAGATGGACCCCTCAAACCCGAACCCGGGCGACTTGAGAGCGATCGATTGTTGCGCTTCCCCACCCACGATGAAACCCAAACAATGGGCATCGTCTACACCGAAAAAGGGCGGATTCGGCTGATGTTCGGAAACACCGAAGTGGAAGTCGTCAAGGCGTATCCAGACCTGGACTGGCCAAAGAATTGGGCTTGGAAAGATGCCTGTATTGCCGATAATGCGGTCCATCCTGTTGCCAGAGAAGCCATTTACCGTTCACTCCATCGGTTGGTGTCCAAGGTCATGATCCAAAACAGAAGCGGCAAGGTGCTGATGGCTAGGGTGGAGCGAGGGCACTTTCGAGGATTTTGGACGCTTCCTGGCGGGTACATGGACCACAACGAACACCCTGCATCTGGATGCATTCGGGAAACTCAAGAGGAACTCGGGCTCAGCATAGAATTGGACGATGCAGAGCCGGTGATCACCCAACGTGTCTTCAATGAAGAGGGGGTTTCGTTTGTTTCCCTCACCTACAGAGCAACATGGGATGGAACCGTGGATGAGTTGACCCTTCAAACCGAAGAAATTTCAGAGGCCAAATGGTTCCCGGTCAACGAAGCCTATGCTTGTGCCGTCTCTGAATTTGACAGGGAAGCCCTTCGGACTTTGCTGTGAAATCATCCACCCAGGATGGACCGGGCGGCGTCCAAAGCCGCACCCAACCCTTCCGGTTCCGAACCGCCACCTTGGGCAAATGTGGGTCGCCCTCCTCCGCCACCTTTGATGTGATGTGCGATGCTACGGAGCAGGTCCACTGCGTTGTATCGTTCTGCTGCAACCGTGGCTTCGGTGATTCCGATCATCAATTTCCCTCCACCGTCAGGTGAACCCAAAACTGCAACGGTTGGTTGGTTGACATCCAAGGTGAGTTCTTTGAGCATCGTGGTCATGGATTTGAGGTCCCCGTCAATGGCCATGACAACCATTCGGACACCGTCAACCGTTGTGCTCGCGTCGCTCCCACCGGTTGTCCGTAGACGGACAATTTCCGATTCGAGATGTTCGATCGTTTTTCTCTGCTCCTTCCACTCCTTGAAAAATCGGCTTGCAGCTTTTGGAAGGTCGTCTTGGTGAACGCCAAAAACTTCTGCCGATGCCCGAATCAATTCATCTTGGGAACGAGCATACGCCATAGCAGCGTCGCCTGCGACGATGTGGAGCCGTTCAACACCGTCCTGAACAGCGGTTGAGCGCACGACGCGGATGGAACCAATTTGACCGGGTTCGTCGTGGTGCGTCCCTCCGCATGCCTGAGTATCGTGTTCGGCGATTTTCAGGATCCGAATCGTATCCCCTTTTGGCGCACCGCCCTGATAGAGGTCAAAGCCGTGAATCAAGTCGGCATCCTTTCGGTTCAGCTCGGATTTTTCCGTGTTGGAAACGGTGGAGAGAACCTCGTTCGCCATGTCCTCCAGAGCGTCCAAATCTTCTCGCGTGAGCCGATGGAAATGGGTGATGTCCAAACGTCCGCTTTCCTCAGAAAGATGCGAACCTGCTTGGAAGATGTGCGGACCCAGCAGTCTGCGTGCCGCTCCTCCGACAATATGGACAGCTGTGTGGTGGTCCATCAGTTGCTTTCGCCGATGCCAATCAAGGACGCATGTCACGCTGCTCCCTGCTTCGACAGGGGCGTTGGTAAAGTGCAGAACAAAGGGGCCTTGTTTTTGCGTATCGAGCACAGTAATCGTGGCCTCTCCCGAAACGAGATGCCCTCGGTCACCTTCTTGTCCGCCTCCCTCAGGGTAAAACAGCGTTTGGTCCAGGACAACAACCCACGAAGCCTCGCTTGGCCCTTCGTCTCCGGCTTCACGGCATGCGACGACATTGGCCTCCAATTCCCGGCCATAGACGTTTTCATAATACGCAAGTTTGGTTGAGCCGACTTCACCAAGTTGGAATTTCGGTGATCCGACGACAGAATCCTTGGCTGCAGCCTTTGCCATTCGAGCGTGCCGTTCGGCCATTTCGGCTGAAAAACCTGTTCGGAGGGCAACGCTGGACCACCCGGCTTTCCTCGCAAGAGCGATAACCATGTCCGGAGCAAGGCCATGAGAGTCGTTGAGCGTGAACAAATCCTCGTCCGGTATGGTCTGCACCTCTGACGACAACCCTTTGAGCTGTGTTTGAATAACTTGAACGCCTTTTCGGAGCATCTCGGCATAGCGCTCTTCTTCAAGATTGAGGATTTCAAGCAAACCTTCCCGGTGCTGTTTGTTGAGATGCCCACCAAGGTTGACATCGAGATGGTGTTCGGCAAGTTCGCTGATGGAAACCGAGAGCGAAAGGTCATCTCGCATTCGCAAAACACGTCGTGCAAGCATGCGCGCAAGATAACCCGCTTTGGCGTTTGAAGGGACCAATCCGTCTCCGAGCATGTTGCAAAGGGCGTGCATATGGTCGGGGATGGCGTAGATGTTGGCCAAAGGCTCGGTGATGGCGGTGAATTGTTCTGAGGAGACCTTCACACCACGGTCTTCAAGGCGCTGAAGGAACAACGATACCAATTTCTCCCCATCAACGCCGGCTTCGATGTTCATGATCCCGTTAAGGCGGCTCATCTCACCCAACAACAGGTCAAGGTCCAAATCGGGCCATTTGGTGGCGACCTCCTGGAAGCCGGAAAGATCTTTCAGCCAGGCTACGGTTTCTGGATAAATGGCTTCATAGATGGTTGGCGTGCCGGCCGCAGCCCAACAAAACCGTTCCAAACCATAACCGGTGTCGATGATTTGCAAGGGCATGGTCCGATAACGATCGCCTTTCAATTCAACGTCCCCATCAGGGTGCTCTTCCATGTCCATGAAAACCAAGGTTGCAAGTTCAAGCCCTCCAACGATGACCTCAACCGCTGCACCTGCATTCCCTCCCCCACACCATGGATTTTCAACATACGTGATTTCAGAGGAAGGGATTCCGAATGTCTCGGTCAGCATACGGTGGCAGTGTTCAACGCAGGTCTCCATCCAATAGATTTCAAGCCCCTCATCTGGACGGTTGAAGACATGATGCGCCATCATCTCAAAGGTGGTGAGGTGGCGACCCGAACGACCAACGGCGTCGACATCGGTCAAACGAATGCACGGTTGGGAAACGGCAAGCGGGTTTGCCGGAGGTTCAACTTCTCCGGAGGTGACGTGCGGTTGGAAATCTGCGATGGAAGCGATGGTAAGATGAATGTCATCTCGCCATCGTGCAAGGACAGGGTAAGGCTCGATGACCGTGTGCCCGCGCGCTTCAAAGAAACCCAAGAAAGAGGCCCGCATGGCGTCTTTCAGGGCCTTCCCCCGTTGGTTGAATCCATGGATGAGAGGTTTCCCGATAAAGGTGTATTCATCTTCCGAAGTATCGCCGCATGTGGTCCGTTCAGCGTCGGTTGTCCAGAACCACAAGTCGGTGACACGGCACTGCTTCCGAACAAACCCGTTGGTGTGGAAAACAGCCAAATCAATGGGTGGTAGTGACATGAGCAAAACATCCGTCCGAGGTGGTTGTTCTTTCCAAACCGAATCACCCTTTCAAGCCTATGATGCGAAAACTCATCTTTGACCGATGTAAAAAGCCTCAAAGGCATGCACATGAAGCCACAGACATGGAACCGTCGTGGCGCGAGCACCTCGTCGACGATGGCGACGGCACCATTCGCATCAAAGCGCACGGGTCAATGAAGGTGGATGCTCGTCTCGTGACCGATGATGCTCACATGAAAATGCACGCCGATGACCGAGGACCGGAACAATTGGTCAACACCGCCAGCCTTCCAGGCATCGTCGGCGAAGCTTGGGCAATGGCCGACTGGCATTATGGCTACGGTTTTCCAATCGGCGGCGTCGTAGCCACGGACATTGACCACGGTGAACTCGGTGGAGCCATCTCCCCGGGCGGTGTCGGTTTTGACATCAATTGTGGCGTTCGGATGTTGGCGCTGGACGCAACGCTTGCTGATGTGCCCAACCTCAAAAAACTCGCAGGTCGCTTAGCGGGCCGCATTCCAGCAGGAGGTTCCGGCAAAGGAGGCGTTGACATCAGCACTCAGGGGCTCAGCGAATTGCTCCAAGGCGGCGCTGGGGCTGCCTTGGAATTGGGGTACGGTCAAGCCGACGATTTGGCGGTGCTCGAATCCAAAGGTTGCTTGGAAACCACCGATGCTGAGGTTTCTCAACGGGCGCGGGAACGAGGCCTCAACGCATTGGGAACCTTGGGCAGTGGCAACCACTTTTTGGAACTGCAATCCGTTGGCGAAGTGGTCGACGAAACAACGGCCAAAGCATGGGGGTTGTACGAAGATCAATTGGTGGCGATGATTCACTCCGGGAGCCGAGGGCTTGGGCATCAAGTCTGTACGGACCATGTTCGGCGTATCGAGAGCACTTATCGCCAACGCAACGGTGCATGGGTCAACGACACGTGGGGGTATGCATTGCCCGACCGACAACTCGCTTCCGCACCCGTTCATTCACGAGAAGGTGAGGCTTACCTGGATGCAATGAATGCCGCTGCAAATTTTGCCTTTGCAAACAGAGCGGTCCTCGCCGAACGACTGCGTACCGTTCTGCGATTGGAATTGGGCGTGGATGGTGAAGCACGAACGCTCTATGACGTGGCGCACAACATCGCAAAAATAGAACGTCACAACGTGAACGGAAAAGGCTGCACATGTTGCGTACATCGAAAAGGTGCCACACGTGCATTTTCGGGCGACCATGGTGAGGTCGCAAAAGCGTTCGAGTCCACAGGGCAACCCGTCATCGTTCCCGGAGACATGGGAACTGGCTCCTGGGTCATGGCTGGTCCACTTCAAGGAATGAACCAAGCCTTTGGCTCGTCATGTCACGGAGCCGGTAGGGCGCTCTCCAGGGCACAAGCGAAGAAAATCCTCGATGGGAGGCAATTAAAGCGAGATTTAGAAGCACAAGGGATTCGCATTCATGCATCAACACCGAACGTCCTCTCAGAGGAAGCACCGGCGGCCTACAAGAACGTGGACGATGTTATTCGGCTCACGCACCAAGCAGGACTTGCCCGCCCGGTGGCCAGAATCAATCCTGTGGCCGTCATCAAGGGATGATCACATGCAGACTTGCATCAAACTTTGACCGGGAAAGGTTGGTGCATCGCCCGTGTGAACACCATCCGGTTCCTCAACGATGACACTGAGGAGTGTATTCACCAATTCTTTCAATTCATCAACCTGATGTTGGAGTTCCTTCACCCGGTCTTGCATCTCTTGTTCTTGCTTGCGCTCCATGTGCATCCCATCTGAGAAGTTGCCTTCTCATGGCAAAATCCCTCAAGTCGCTTCTTATACATTGAGGTTGAAACCGGTACCATGTTCAGTTTTACGACGCGGAATGAACGCTTCAAAGATGGAGCCACCGGCGAGATTTGAACTCGCGACCTCCTCATTACCAATGAGGTGCTATACCCCTAAGCCACGGTGGCAGTGGTTCGGCGACTTGCCAAATGGATATAATCGCTTCGTGATGGGCGTCCTTATCCGATGTACCGATACAGCTTCCAATGACCGCTTTGGATGCCCCCCGGAACGGTCACGGGGACATCGTCCTCGGCCACCAAAACCCACATGTTCTCGTCCATGGCCGATTCAATACCCGGTCCAACCACGACAAAATCAACGGAACCCAATTGTGTTTCGAGAAACGAAGGCCCAGCATCAGCGGTTGACCATGTCCCCCTTACCCCAAGCGACCCATCAAGGTCAATGTTGGTTTTCAGAACATAGAGGTGGTGCATCGCCATGGCCTCTGAAGCGATCAAATGCACGTGGTCATCGCCCGACGACCAATTCGAGGCCAAGGTCTCGCCGGCGTCCTCCGACCAAATTTGATGTCCAATCAACACAGTAAACAACAAAAACGGTGCAACAACAACGACCGCCAACACACACTGCTTTGCAGAAGGTGATGGCGCAACGGGCTCCACCCATCTGAGAAGGAGGACCAGAGGCAGAATCAACACCGTTGCATAACGGCCGTTGTTACCGAGAATGAGCATGACTTTGAACAGCGAGAGGTCCCAAAGTTGGGATTCCAACGTCCACAAAGCAGCGGTATATGCGGTCACTCCGGCGAAGGCCCCGCAAATGAACATACTGAGCAATGTGACGCCATGGCCACTTACCGACATCAACGGTCGGACCCGAGACACGAAATGTGGCCACAACAAACATCCAACCATCAAAAACAGAAGGGACCCGTTCAAAAAAGCGAAGAAAAATGCGAGGAGATAGGTTCCCGGGTGTTCACCAACCGTTGAAAACGTGCCAGAATTGGTGACGAACCCGCTAAGTAAGGCCACCATCGAAACCAGCGCAAAGGCGAGTGAACCCATGAACCGAGGGTTCGTCAAGCGGTCTGCTATTCGGGGGTTCTTTTGATGCGCAGCGAATCGTAGCCAAGCCTCCAGTCCCGCTGCAGCACCGAGCCAGAGAAGCAACAAGGTGAAGGGGGAAAAGCCCTTCCACGCTGCCACCAAAACCAGTGAAGTGGCCATCAAAAGTCCATTTATTCTGTTTTCACCGACGCTCGTGCCTTGGTTAAACCAAAAACCTGAGACTCCGACCCCCATCAGCACCGCCAATGAACCCTCGTCGTAACCCCTACTCGAGGAGAACACGAGCACCGGACTCAAGAGCAACAATGCCCCCCAAATCGGGTCGAATCGGTACCTCGATGTGGACCAACGAGGGTTGAGGCAAACCAAAAACGCCAGCAACGAAACAGCCACCACCGATGTCAAGACTGCGTTGAATTCAGAGGCGTTCCACGGGATGATGTAACCGCTGTATTCCGCAGGCGTACCCCCGCTCACATTCCCTGAAATCCGGGGCGCACCCCAAGTCAAATCATGGACTTCACGTTGCTGGTCAGCCAAGGCATTGAGGCGAACATGCGTGTCGAGGCCGAGGTCGCTGTTCACCGCTGCAATCCCGTGCAGGAGGACGCCAAGGAGAAACAGCACCCACCATCGGCGGCGTACCAGAGGTGTTTCGTCCACAAACACTCCTCGTGGCAAGGCGTCATGGAGGTTGTGGTGTTGGCGCCGAGAGAGAGATTTGAACTCCCGAGGGAACGGGCCCACGCGATTTCCAGTCGCGCGCACTACCAGGCTATGCGATCTCGGCTCAAACACGGCGAGCCCCATTTCTCGTTTAACCATCTCGCTTCCGCATGAAGAACCAAAGCGACAAAGCGAAAGGACTCAAAGGGACCACCGCGAGGGGAGTACATGAGCGAAGAGGAGGGCGCGCCTCTGGACACCCTCGCCTCTCACAAAGACCTCCCCTTCCGGCTTGCTGACATGAAGCTCAACAAGCCGTTACCTTCGTACATCCCGTTGGCCGAACCCATCAACAAACTGCGCCGAGAATGGTCGTTCCAATACCGGCTCTTAAGGACGGAATGGAGCAGAGACCACTACACCACGCTCGCCTTTGGGATTCTCGCTTTTTGCTTGGGTTCGGTTTCAACGGAGTTGTGGAGCGGTGGCGACGCAACCGTGAGCGGCATAAACGGTGTTTTGGCGATCAACGGTTTCCAGTTCTTCCAAGTTCTTGTTTCGGTTTTGTGCTGGGCTTGGTTTACCTACCAAGCGTGGAGATTGTTCCCTGTCATGAGGGTTCACGCCTTGTCGCTCCTGGTGATGTGGAACGCCATGCTGGGCGCTCAAATTTTCTACCATCGAAACAATCCGAATTTCCCAATGGCATTCAATCTCTCCAACATGATGGAGGGGACTCTAATCGTCCTCATCGTGTTCTTTTTCCTCTTCTTTTTCTGGAAAGCGGTCGTGGAGACACGTGACCTCCACGTTGAGGTGCATCACCTCCACGAGGACGTGCGAGTCATGGAGGCAGAATTGGCTGAGCACTCGCTCAAGGGATGGTCGGCATTGTTCGGAACGTGGGCGGGGTTGATTTCCATTTCCGCTTGGGCAGGAGTGCACCACATCGCTGAGTACGGTGAACCGAATTACGGCTTCCTTCTCTTGCATCTTTTAACCGGCATCCCAGCAGTACCGGCTCTCTTTGTCGTGTTGTGGTACCCTCAACGGATGCTCGGCGACCAAGCTCGGGTACGAACGCGTGCGGCCGTTGACGCCGCTGTGGAAATGGAGGGAGAACCCATTCCGGCAAACGCAACCGCTGCATGTCCGAATTGCGGTGAAAAATCCACATTGACCCGGGATGTTACGGGCGCCTTAACCCATCCTTGTTTGGGTGCTGGTTGTGCTGGAAAAGTCGCCGTTGGAACCGATTGCCCAACGTGCAAAACGAACATGCCAAGTCGATTGTCCTGCACATCATGCGGGGTCAACGCACCGGCCATTGAGTTCCTACCCGACCAGGAGGCGTGGTGAATGTTGAACAGGTGCCGAGAAGATTTCCCGACCTTGCAAAATGATGCGGCACCCGCATATCTGGACAACGCATGTGTCACCCTAAAACCACAATCCGTCATTGATGTCATCACCGGCTATTACACAACAACGCCGGGGTGTGGTGGTCGGTCCGTCCACCGATACGGAACCGCCGTTTCAAAAGCTGTCAACGACGCACGGGTCAAGTTAGGGGCATTCATTAACGCAGGACGAACCGAGGAGGTCGTGTTCACGCGAAATGCCACCCACTCCATCAACCAAGTCGCTCATGGCCTTGCTTGGGAACGAGGGGATGTCATCCTCACTTCCGACCGAGAGCACAATTCAAACCTCGTCCCTTGGTTGCAACTTGAACAGGAACAAGGCGTTGACCACCGCGTGGTGAGGAGTCACGACGACAATTCGTTTGACCTCGAGGCATTTGAGCGAGCTTGCGAAGATGCAGGAACTCGGCTGAAGATGGTGGCGATGAGCCACGTTGGCAACCTTGACGGTGTCGAGATCCCTATCGCTGAAGTCGCAAAAATCGCTCATGATTACGGTGCACTCGTTGCCGTCGACGGTGCACAATCAACGCCCCACATGAACGTGGATGTTCATGCGCTTGACATCGATTTCATGTCGTTTTCAATTCACAAAATGTGCGGACCTTCCGGCATGGGGGCCCTTTGGGGGAGGTACGAACTCCTCGATGGTTTGCGAACCATTCAATCAGGCGGCCAAACCGTCACGCATTCGACCTATACCGAAGCAACGTGGGCTCCACCTCCTTCTAAGTTTGAAGGAGGACTTGGCAACTTTTCAGGAATGATGGCGACAGGTGCAGCCGTTGAGTATCTTTCTGCCTTGGACATGAACGAGGTGCATGAGCATGAAATCCGACTCAATCGAATCATGACAAACGGCGTGAAGGATTTGCCAGGAATGGAAATTATCGGTCCAGAGGATCCTTCGAAACGAGGTGGGATTTGCTCCATTCTCCTTGAGCACCTCCCCGCTCATGAGGTTGCGCTCTTGCTTGATGAAGTCGCTGGGGTCATGGTCCGCAGCGGGCAACATTGTGTCCATTCTTGGTTTGCAGATCGAAACAAGCCGGAAGGTTCCTTGAGAGCATCTGCGTATTTGTACAATACCGAAGAAGATGTGCGTTGCTTCGTTGACACATTGAGTGAAATCGCGCAAACGTTGGGGTGAGGTCTTGGAAGGAATTCCTCCACACGGCGACGAACCGTCCCCCCTCGAGATTCCACCCTGGAACGACCTGAAGCCCCCAATAAACTCGTTACCTGAGGAAGCTTCAGATATTCGGTCCATCAAAATCATTGTTTCGGTTACTCTTGGCCTCACGCTTCTTCTCGCTGCCGGCTATCTTGCTGCGGTGGTGATCAGCGACGGGGCGATCTTGCTTCGACCCAGCGAATTAGCTCTCGAACGACACGAAGCCTACGAGATCTTGGTCAATCACCCCCGAGACGAGAACCGTGGCAGCGGCGTGGTTGTTTGCATTGTTGATTCGGGCATTGACACGACCCACAGTGACCTTGCCGACACACGCCTGAGTGGATGGAAGGACTTCGTCCAAGGGAGAACAACACCCTACGACGATCACGGTCACGGCACCTCCATGGCGGGAATTTTGGTCGCAAACGGTTGGCTCAAAGGCATTGCAAGCGATGTTGAACTTCTCGTTGCGAAAGCCTTGGGCGCTGACGGAAGCGGCGACGACGGGGTTGTTGCCGAAGCCATCGATTGGTGCGTCGCTTCCGGCGCTCACGTTGTATCCCTCTCGCTTGGTGGTGCTCCGGGAATTCTCCCCTTCTCCTTGGGGGGGGGTGACCGGAGTTCAGGAGATGCCGCAAACGACGCCGTTGATGCAGGCATCTATGTGGTCGCTGCAGCAGGGAATGATGGTGGGGAAAACGATGACGGTGATGTTGCGCACCCTGCAAGCGAAGCGGGTGTGATCGCTGTTGGAGGCGTTACCTTGCAGGGAACCCATTGGTCCGGCTCTTCGGAGGGGGACAACAACGGACGGATCCTGCCACTTCCGGTGCTTCTTCCTCGCAACGACCCCGACAGGAAACCCGAAGTTGTTGCACCGGCGGAAGCCGTTCCTGTCCTGCTTAACGATGGCTCATGGGGTCTGGCAGACGGAACGAGTGCCGCAACGGTTTACGTCACCGGAGCAATAGCTCTTCTGTTGGAAAGCAAGCCCGAATTGATTCCAAACGGGAACGGAGGGGGTGCTGACAACGTTGAAACCGTCAAGCAGTGGCTGATGGAGAGCGTTACTCCCGAAGAGGGCCAAACAGGACATGACGACCAGTACGGTTACGGTTTGCTCAACATCCAAGCTTTGCTTGATGTCTCACAAGGCTAACGTGGAAGCCAAGCGACCAGTGTACCACCGAACAACGGCATAAAGGCCACATGGTGGGAGTCTTGGGTTGTGGAAATCAACTCAATCCACGAATTAAAGCCGTCGACCATCGCCATGCCCTCTGCATCCCCTTCATCGACATCGCCGGTAGGCATATCGGGTTCAACCGTGTAGAGCACGCCGTTTTTGTGAAGCAATGAAAGGTAGGTTTTCACCAACACAGCCCGCTGATTTGACGGCCCGTCCACCACAATCGCATCGTAATGAGGAGCAAAACGCGTTCCGGAAAGTTCGGATGTTGTCGCAGATGCAAGCGACCATGCTTGGTGTTCAGCCGCTAATTGGCCGGGTTCACCAATCACAACAGATGCCCAATTCAAGGCATCGTACCGGGTCAATAAACGGTGCAGAATCACCCCAAATTTTCCACCTTGTTCAACGAGGGTGTAGGTCTCGAAGGTGTTGACGTTCCGCTCAACGAGGTCAAGGAGCCACGCTGAACGGTGGCCAATGCCCGAGCCGATCTCCAGAAGACGCTTTGGTTGTTGCCGGGCGAGCGCATCCCGAAGCCGTCGAAGGACGGAAATGGACCATGTTGAGAGGCCCATGTGCTGAAGTTGTTCGTTGATGTTGGCTGCAATTTTCGGTTCATGACGAGGTTGGTCTGCATCTTTTGAGAGCAATTGAGCGAGAATTTCTGCTCGCTCAGGTTGCTCCTCTTCCCTGCCCATACCCCTCCCCCGTGAAGGTCAAACAAGAAGCCTTGCACAGAATCCTCATCGGAGGTTTGAAACCAAATCGTCTGTGGGTTGACGATGAGGGAGCCACCGTGGATGAGGAAGACGAATGGGAAGATGACGAGGAGGTGATGGACAACGCTACACAATGTCCTGCCTGCGACGACATGACCGCCCACGAAATTCTCAAGGAAAAAAAAATCGGAGACGGCGCCGATTTCATGGTCCGTTGCGAAAACTGCCAGCACGTCCATACGGTGCAATTTCGACCGCCCCCGGCGGTCCACTTGCCATTTATTCTCACAGAGGGCCCGAGTTCAGAGCGGGTGGTCTTGGTGATCGATGCCGACGAAGAATTCGTGGTTGGCGATGTGTTTGAAGAAGCCGAAAAATTGTGGGGAGTCCATCAGATTGAATTGACCAATGGACAAAACGGCACCTCCGCCATCGCCACCGACATCGCCAGAATAACCGCCCTTCGAACCGACATGGTCCGTGTGAAAATGACGCTCACCCGAGGCGAAGAGTCGAAATCAACCGTGACGGTTGTTCCCCAGGAGACGACCTTTACCGCATCTCACTTGATGGACTTTGAAGGGGAGACTTGGCGCATCCGCGCGATTCACACCGGTTCTGGCCGGACCTTGCGAGGAACCGTCAAAGCACCCGACATCAAACGCATGTACCTTCACGAACCTCCGAAGGGTGAACATTTTGTTCCCAGGACTCCAAGAGAACGGCGTCAAGCGTGGAAGGAGGGAAAATTGGGCCACAATCCCAATCCTGAACGTCCCAAAGAGCTCATCAAGAAAGGCGTCAAGCCAAACAACAAACCGAACCGAAGCAAGAAAAAGCGAAAATGAATCATGGCCTGTTGGTCCAAGGCAGCAAAAATGCCTTCGCTACTTGAACACCGATCGTCGGGTTTTCTTTGAGGCGGCGGATGCTGTATTCATACCATTTTTCACCGTAAGGAATGTAGACGCGTGTACGATGTCCCTCGTTCAGCAATTTCCGCCTCAACGGGCCTCGGACACCAAGCAGCATCTGAAATTCGTACCCGGGGCCTTTGTTCGGCCGAGGTGGACCCGCAGTGGGCCTTGGGTCGGGGATTCCCGGACCCATACCGAAGTCTTTTAGCGATGCAAGCGTATGATTGACGACGGGGAGGTCGTGGGTCGCAATGCCAACATAAGCACCCGCCTTCAACATGGAGGTGATGGCTTCATTCGTTGCGACAACGATGTCGTGGTATTGGCTGTGGGCGATGGATTCTGGCTCGAGGTAAATCCCTTTGCAAATTCGATAATCCGCCAAACCTCCAAGCCTTTTTTCTAAATTCTCAATATCGTTCAAGGTTCGATGGAGGCGGCCCTGGAGGACGGTCCCCACGTTCGTAAGGCCCTCATCGTGCAATTTTATCACGATATCAATGGTATCGGTTGTGACCCTATGGTCTTCCATGTCCAACCGAACGAACATCTCGTGCTTTGCTGCGCGTTCAACGAGTGTTCGAATGTTCGCCATCCCTGCTTCGGCATCGATGAGTAAACCAAACGCAGTTGGTTTGATGCTCAGATTCGCATCCAATCCGTGTTCTTGAATCGCATCCATCAATCGAATGTATTCTTCAAGAAAGAACGTTGCTTCATCAAGGCTTGATATCTCTTCTCCGAGAACATCTACGGTAAAGCACGCACCTTCCGCGGAGAGCCGCTTCATGACCCGGACCGCATCATCCAGTGTAGGGCCAGCAACATAGCGTCGGCTGACCCAGCGAACAAACCACTTTGGCATGCGGACGGTGGTGGCCACAACAAGCCGAGAGAACCAGCCCACCATGCCCAAGACTCCATCAAGCCGCTCTTTGACCCTTTGTGTGAAACATCATTGGCCGTGTGCTCGTTCGAGAACACCTTTGCTCGTCAACAAGGGGATACTCAACGAATTGAGATGTTCCCGAACGGCCTGTCGTTGCCAGCCTTTGAAGGCCTTTTTGTCCATGGAGCACACCAAATCGCCCAGTGGAAAACTCTTCTTTGTGGCCTCCAATGCTGCATCAATCGCTTGTTTCCAATTGCCCCCAACCTCACCCTCAATTTGCTCAAAAGGCAAGGCATAGGTCGCCAACATGTGGCCCAACCAAATCCCTTCTTCAGCTGCGAGAAGGTTCGCGCGGGGGGCATAATGCCCGCCTCCCAACGTGACCACCACCGTTTCACCGGCGTTACGTGTTGGGGACCATCTTGTAGTGTCGTCCTCGGACAACAAGGTATCGCGAATAATCTGCGCCAAAACATCGGCCGCACCGGTGTGCCCCCATGTGGCCTCGGTCGAACCCACCTCAATGAACAAGCAAGGAACATCGAGGTCAGGCCCGTGGTGCGTTACTTCGAGAGAGAGGTCAAACGCTTCAACCTCGGGTTCGTTTCGAGCACGCTCAAGCAACAACTTCCACCAACCTGCCAATCGAGATGAAGGGGGCGGAGCCCGACCACCGTGGCCTCCGTAGGGACCAATCTGGCCGACGTCAAGATGTGGGGTGCCGATGGGGTGAAGGGTGAGCGAGGCTTTGCCGCTTGCTGCAACATGGCGAGAGGGGAAGATCACCTCTTCCACAACCTCACCGAAATGTTCGAACCAACGGCGGTCCAATCCATCCTCAAACAACAATCCGTTGGGCAGATGCACCATCCTCAGGTGATGGAGGGAATGGGTCGGGTGTCCTTCAAAAGGTGCGGAGACTGTCCATGGGTCAAGGCGTAACAACACATCCGCCTGATTGGTGCTGGCGATGTCCTTTCGATTGACCGCAATGAGAACGACACCGACTCCGCTCATGGGAGTTCTACGGTCACAGGGTTCATGGTTTTGACGAAGACGAGGCTTGACATACTTGCATTTCCAGCGAGCATCATGGACGACGGGTTGCCTCCTCGCATCCCGTTTCTTCCCGACAAGATCCTCCACCACGAGACCGGATCTGTCGTGACCGGCATGGAGGGTGAACTCCTCTGGCTCGACCGAAGACTCTACCCCATTGGCGAGGTCACGATTCCACATCCGATGCGGATTCACCATGCAACGGTCACGAAGAATGCCCTCCATGCGATGTGGTTGGACAGGGAGTTGCTCCTCGCTTTCATGGGTTCACTTCCCGTGGGTTCACAAGAGAACGGGGCCAGTCGAGCAAATTTACGGACTGCAATCAACACGCCGATAAGCCATCATCCAGCAGGAAATCTCTGGTCGCATTCGCTTGATGCAGAGCCCATGGCACTGGCGGGAAACGGTGACGTGCTGGTCTTTGAACTCTACCGAAGGGGGCTCTACTGCATTTCCACCAACGCCGAAGAGCGATGGCGAATGGCGAGTCCGACTTGGCAGTATTCGTCACGGCGACCACGGAACGAAGAAACCGTCGCTCTGCATCTCCTGGAAAAGGACTTCATCATCGTTTCAAAAGGAGGTCATGTCCAGCGACGGTCGACAGATTCAGGCCAACTCAAGGAAGAGTACGTCCTTGAAGGTGTTGAAGGCCCCGTTGAGCACCATTACCGTCACGAACGGCACGAACTTGTTGCAACCGCTTCCGGCGAGGTGTATTGGATGCAAGGGGGAAGCGTATACCAACGCGTTCTCCTGAGCGGGCCAATCCAACACGCAACTTGGGACGACCAACTTCCGGGATGGAGAATTGCCGGATGGCGAGAAGAAGTGGTTTTGGGGACAAACATCTGCGACCGAAAACCGACGCGTGAAATTCCCATCCATATCCATGCGGACGGAGAGCGAGTCCTCTTGATGTTCAACGATGGGACATGGGCGAACAGTTCCTTTGAGGCGTTGCAGGGTTCGCCCGCAGACGAAACCTGATCACTCGTTCATCGAGGTGTAACCGCAACGACCGCACGACTTGCGGTTGTTGTGATGTGCAAGGAACACGCCTGGGCCGCAGTTTGGGCAGTTTTCAGCGCGAATGAGTTTGCCGTCTTCCACTTTGTACTTCGACCACTTGGCCTTGGCGTTTGGACCGTCTCCCATCATTCATCGCCTCCTTGAGTTGCACCATCGCCGCTGTCGGCCTCATCTGCAGCGGTGGCACTGCGGAAGGGTTCGTGGCGCTTGTAGATGTACTCGGGCTCAACCGACATGGCGTCAGCCGATCCGTAGATGTACGCCAACCCGGTCGTCAAGGGCTGGCCGAACCGGGTCACGCAGTCTTTGACAACGATGAGATCAGGGTTGGAACCGGGTTCAAGTGTTCGGACCAAGTCCATGACTTCCTTGCGAGAGGGGGTGGCTTTCCCGTCGTGCTTCCAACTGAAGGAGATTTCTACTCTGTTCAGCACTTTGTTTTCTTTTCGGTCTTTGATTTCCATTTGACTCACCTCATCGGATGTTGACTTTCAGGGCGTAACGGCCGGGTTGTTCAACCTGAAGACGCTTTGCGATTTCAGAACGTTCAGGTTGCATGATAATGACGTAACCGGTCCAATCAGAGGAGACCTGGGCGGAGGGGTGACGTGGGCACTGGTCAACATCATCTCCCAGGACGAGGTGGCATTCGCCGCAAGCGAACGGAATCTTGACCATTTCACTCGCCTCCGTCTTGTTTCGCACCGGTCCACGAAGGTGAACCTAGTCCTTCCTGCTTGCTGGTCAGACCGATTTTCGAGCGGCGAGGGTCGGAAGTGTCGGGTGAGAGCGAGACGATACGGGCTCGAACAAAGGACCCGATGGCCAGTTCTCGGCCAGTTTGGCGGCCGGTGATCTTGTTTGCGCCGATGTTGATGTCAACGGGCTCGTCCATGATTTGGGATTTATGCAGCAGGGCTTCCATGGGCCCAATTCGAACAAAAGCGCCGAATTCGTTCACTTCTGATACAGCACCTTCGACAACTTCTTGGTCGTCCATGCAAAACAAAACTGCGTCAAATTGAACCTTTTGGTAGATGGCTCCGTCGCCGTGAATGATGCGTCCGCGACCGATGGTTTTGTGATTGTTCGTCACCAAAACAAAGCGGTTTTCAGAGTCAAACTTACCCTCAAAAGCATCCATTGAAAGGCGGTCGATGTGTTGGTCGAGCGATTGTCCTTTCCGCATGTATTCTGCAGGAATTCGGATGGTGTCTTCCTTCGTTACGACCTTGTACATTCTTTTCACCTCTTCATCCTCTCAAGGGTAAGGTGAAACACGGATGCTTTGAAGCGGTTCCGTCCTTCACCGGGTTACCTCAGGAGAGAAAACGACCGAAGTCATTCCTTCCACCGACGACCCCTATTTAATTGAAACGGATTGGGGCACCCTCCCAAATCGCAGAATGGCCAACGGTTGGCGACCGTTGATGCAACCAACAAAAGGGGTTTAAGACCACGGCATAGCCATAATCCATAACAACCCCCCGAAGGCGGTCATCCACAATGTCAGCGAGTTCCGGCGCCACAAAGGGACAACGGTACTTTTCCGGGGTTGCTGTGTTCTTGCTGTTGACGGTTCTTTTCTCACCGCTCAATGGAGGAGATGAGTTGATTTCAGCCACGAGTAACCTCCCGGTTTCGGGAGGGAGTGATTGGCGTGGAGAAGACCAACCTTGGGGGCAATACGGGAAGACACCCACACACAACCAAACCCCTCCATCCCATGGACCGGACGGCGGCCCAGGCCTCGGTAACGTGAGCGATGTTCTTGAACTCATGACATTGGAACATCCTGTGGTGAACTGGCAGGTCTTTGAAACCGGCGAAGGAAGCGACGCCTACGGGTCGATCATCGGCGACTTCTCTGCGAGTGTTTCCGCTCCAGAGGCCGCACGTGAACGCTGTGGAGAGGGCATGTTGTTTCCGGTGATGATCTCGAGCGAAATCAGCGATGGAAACCGGGAAAGTTTCCTGAACATTGTATCAGGCAATGACGCCAAAATTGCTTGGCGAACATCGCTCGGAAACACCGAAGCGATTCGCTCTACACCCATGGTTCACGATATTGACGCTGACGGTCATCCCGAGATCATCGTCGTTTACGACACGGCCAGTGCCCTGAACATCGATGTTTGGTCGCCGCGTCTAACCTGCACTGAATCCAACTGGCAGGTTTCTGGACACAGCAACGAATTGATGTGGTCATACAGCGATGCTGATGTAAGGATTGGCTCGCCATCGCCTCATATCTGGACGGCCAATTCAGACCACGATGCGGTGACTCAACCGCTGTTGGCCGACCTTGAATTGGACGGCACGCCGGAATTGGTGCTCGCTGTAGTCGATGATCCCGAAAACAATCCCTCGGTCTATGTCCAGTCCTACACCTTAACGACAACGCAACCCAGTTCCTCGGACTGGAGTGTCAACCTTGACCGAGGCACGCATCCTTCGGACCCGGTCTGGGCAAAACTCGACAGCACGACAACATCGGTCTTGCTGACCACCATCGATTCCAATTCAGGGAACATGTGGATTTGGAAAATTGACGGAGCCTCTGGCTCTCTTGACTGGGAGCGGGTTGCCGTACCAGGAACAGACTCGGATTCGGATGCGCCCCGGCTCAGGCTCCCCGGACCCGTCATCACCCAATTGGACGGTGATGCAGCCCCCGAAATGGTGCTGACAGTCCCTACGGACGCCAATGGACGAACATCGGGCACAGGTGCCCGCTTCATCGGTATGGACATTGCTTCAGCAACGGAGGTTTTCAATTTTCGAGCACCGAATGGATATGCTGACACCCAACCCACGCCCATGGACACGGACGATGATGGTATTTCAGACCGTTTGTGTTGGGCCACCTGGTACTCTGACTCGAGCGTAACCACCAGCCGAAAGGGCATGCTCGGCTGTACCGACATCAGCGACGAAAATGCCGTCAACGAATGGGTTCGTGACCTTGAACGCGGGAGCGGAACTGACAACGACGAAATTGCTGCCTCGCCCCCTTTCTGGCTTGACATCGACGGTGAAGGGACACCGGAAATCCTGATCGGTTTTGGCCGCAGGTTTTGGGCATTTGACGGAGACACGGGCGCATCGGCCGACATCAACAACGAATGGTCGACCCCGTTGACCATGCCCCATCGCGTTTGGACGGCACCGGCACTTGCTGACGTTGACGGCGACGGCCACCTCGATGTTCTGTTTGGCGACACCCTCGTGTCTGACAGAGGCGTTGATCTCGTACCGACGCTTGACAACCGAGGCCTTTCCTTCAACCCAGCTCAGGCCGACCCCGGTCAGTCCGTTACGGTGACTGCACAATTCTCAAACATGGGCACAGCCGAAGCAGATGACGACGTGGATGCAGCCATTTTGATGAACGGAGTTGAACTTCGCAGAGAGCGTTTCACCTCCAGCCAACCGGTCGCACCAAGCGGAGAGGGTGGACCCATGACCTTCACCGCTGATTTTACAGCCCAACTTGGACTTCACACCTTTGAGTTGGTTCTAGACGTGAACCAAAACATCACGGAACAACGTGAGGACAACAACAGAGCTTTTGCCGAATATTTGGTGGTCGAACCCTACGTTGCGGAACTTTCAGGCCCGCTTGATCCCCCGCGGATTCTACCCGGGAATCAAGAAATCATTGACATCGCCCTCATCTCAACAGGTTCGAGAACCGCAGATTGGACCCTCACTTACGATACGCAAGACCTGCCCGAAGACTGGAATTTTGCCCCCGTAGTGGGCCAATCGCTCGCAACAATAGAACTCGTCCCACAGACTCCGCAGACCGTATCTTTCGAAGCCAATGTCCCAGCAAGTGCGCTTGGTGATGCTTCGGGTGCGGTCTCACTTCTCTTGAGTTTAGATTCCGACCCGAGCATCAACGTAAGTCTAGAATTACCGATTGAAGTTTTGCGAACTCGGGGATTGGATTTGACCGGCCCCCAAGGGCTCAACGAATCGAACGGGGTCGGCCGTCCAGGTTTCACAGCAAAGGCTTGGTTCATGGTCGAAAACCTCGGAAATGCCGACGAAACCACCACCACGATCACGTGGTCTGCCCCTTCATGGGGCGGCTCGCCCTCCATCCACACACTGGAAGGGACCCAACTCTACAGCATCACCATGGCACCAGGTGAATCCAAAGAACTCGTTGCACACCTCCCCACACCCTCATCGGCAACGTACGGGACGTCAACCGAATCCACGCTGACCATGTGCATGGGGAGCGGAGAGAACGCTTTGTGCGAATCCATGCCCTTCACCTTCACCTCTCAAAAATTCGTCCTTGACCCCAATCATCAACGCTCACTTCCTGATGCAACGTTAAATTGGGACTTGACTGGAACCCTACCAACAAACGGCATGGTGCAATGGAACATGGCGGAAATGGGACTCTTAGAGACCGGATGGACGTGGTCAACCAGCGGCGACTGGTCGACGAACGGCACCTATCTCGAAGCTCAAGGGACACCCGGGGAATTGGTCACAGGAGAACTCGAACTTGTGCTCCCGGTGAACGCCGTACCAAAGCGGCATGCGTTTGAAGCGGTTGATGCGAACGACGCCGACGCCGTCTTTAACGGCTCATTGCATGTGCTGCAAATCTACCGTGCCGGCCTCTCTTTGATCGAACCGACACTTGCAAACTCGGATGATATTGTATCGCTCAATGTTACGGAATCGCACCGGTTCTTGTTGTTTTTGAGCAACCCCGGCAACGGACAAGATGTGTTTGAATTGGATGCGACGGTAAGTGCTACAGATTCCGAATTTGAGAGTGAGGTTGAATTCACGTTTTACGACCCCATTAAAACACTCGGGCCGCTTTCGACCGGTATCGGAACCGTTGACATTGTTTTGTCGGAGGACGTGCCCGCTCAGGTTCCTTTCGAAATCACGTTTTCGTGGACCTCTGAAGGAGGGAACGGGGAGGTCTTTGATGCCGTGACCGTCAACGTGCAAGCAGCACCCAGTCACGAATGGGGCGTCACCTCCCTCAACGGAACAAACCATCAAACGATACCCGGTGAGGTGCTCAACCTTTCATTGGAAGTCACGAACCTCGGAAATGCGGTGGACGGCATCACGCTCGTCCCTCATATCGAGGTCCAAGCGGTCGGAAATGATATCGCTCAATGGGAGTCTGCTTCCGTCGCTTCAACCTCCCTAGCCGTCAACGCATCACAGGTGATTTGGTTCCTCCTTGATGTCCCCCCCAATGCTTGGGCTGGGTCGCAAGCAGAGGTGACTTTGCTTCACATGACCAGCGGTTATGTCGTTGGTGAAACCACGCTCATCATCGACGTCCTCCCCGTTTCAAGTTGGCGATTGAACCTTACTGGAGCGGACCTCGAAATTGAACCTACAGGTGAAAACCTCACGATTCAACTCGTCCACACTGGGAATGCCTACGAAACAGCTTACTTTGCAAAGGCGGGGGCTGGATGGAACATTACATTGCCCGATGCGATCGAGGGCATTGCGCCGTTCTCCACGGTCACGTTCACCGTCTTTGTCGAACCTCCCGTGAACGCCGTAGCGGGCGAAATCGGTGTTCTACGCATTCGGGTCACCGGAAACGACACCTCCGGCTCGATTGAGGAAGAGGTCCCTGTCCGTGTTGGTGCTCAACCCAACATCATCGTGGACCATCGGAGTGCCTGGACCGTCAACGAGCAAGGTGGATACCCAACGGCGTGGATTCACAACCTCGGCAACGATATTGCCATGGTCAGCGTTGACGTTGACGGACTCCCTGAGGGTTGGTCGACGCAGCAAGGTGCGCAAATGATTCTTGCTCCCGGCGACATCAGCGGGCTCCCGCTCCAGTTAACACCCGCCACAGGATGGAACGGTCAACGGTTTTTGATCACCTTGAATGTGCACCACCCCATTTTAGGAACCGTTGCCCACAACATGGAAGTCGCCTATGGTTCAATTTCCTGGGCTCAAACTCCGGTTCGGGACGCCTACGTCGGCGCCCACCAGTCTATCGAGTATCACTTCGCTGGCGCAGAGACTCCAACGGTGAGTTCCGGTTTGACGTTGCAGGTGAAAGGAAATGCGGTCAACTTCAATCAACCTTCAACCACCGGCGAACACGAAGTCGTCTTTTTGAGCGGTTCAAACTCGACCAACCTCTCGCTATATGTGCTTGCACGCACATATCCGGAGTCAAGCATCACATGCACTTTTCTTCCAGGTGTCTTTGACAATCTTGGACGAATTCCAATCAGCGGAACCGTTGCACAATGCGACCTTATGGCCGATGATGCAGAACCCCTTCGGGCAGCCCTCACGATGATCACCTCAAGAGGAGAGCGGGTTCCCCTCCAAGCCGAGTTTTGGACGGTGGGCACCGATGCTCGTGAAACGGTCAACCTCACCGTGCTTGATTGGACGCCCAAGCCGGGTATGTTTGCCGCCGTCTTGACAGGGCATGATCAGTACGGGCGAGAATTGGTAAATCTTGACCGTGAAGTCATCTCCCGGGCTGCAAATTGGAACATCGGTATCAACTCCTTAACAGCGGACGGTGACATCACCGTCGGCATCCAGCGAACAGGATACAGCATCTTGGAACAAGCCGTTTGCGAACTCTTTGTTGAAGCATCAGGCGGGTGGAGCACGACGTATGTGGTGGACATTGCATATGCTGAGTTTGCGCCGGTCGTTTCGATAGAAAACCCGAACTCCATCGAGAAAGATGAGAAAATCACCGCAACCGTATCATGCAGCGTTCCCTTTGACATTGACGACAACTTGGACGACGACGAGAAGAGTGCATTCTACAAGCCGGAGGGGTTGTTGAGTGTATCGAGCAACGACGTGGGATGGATTCTCGGCGTTGCTGCCGTCTTGGTAACACTCGCTTGGTTTGGAGGCCTTATTCGACCACCGTCAACGAGGAACCAGGTCACCAAGACCCCGGACAGTCTGCCCAAAGACGCTCGAAAAGAGAGCGCCTCGGCCGTAGAAAAGGCTGAGAATAACGCAGAGACAACGACCGGAAATGTGGAGCCAGAGAGCGACGACATTCAAGTCCATGTCCCGGAGGCATCCAATGAAGAAACACCTCCTGAAACCGAAGAGGGCGAACACGACTCCGTTCCTGTGATCGAGGTGATTGAAAAAACTCAGCCCGAAGGACCTGCAACAGCAAGTGGACGACTTGCTTCACTTCGAGAGGAGTTGGGGGAGCCAGGTGATGCACAACTGAAAGGCTCGATTGAAGACCGAATGAAAGATTTCTTTGGTGACCGTTGAAGGAGTGGAAAGCAAGGTCTTAACCGAGTGGCAACCGACCCCAAACCATGGACGAGAAGGCCCTCTCCACAACCTCACCGTTTTACACGCTTGACGCGTTCAACGGTGACCGAGCACCAGCGGTCATGCAGGCGATTGAGGCCGCCATGCAAGCTGATGAACACCTCTGGCAAATGCTTATTGAAAACGATGAGGCCTTGGAAAACCGGCTGAAACAACAAGGTGTTCAGACGCCCGAGGCCTTTCAAAGCATAAAGTGGGATAACGCCATGCTTCTCTTTACCTCTTGTGTTGAGCTTACCAATGACGGTCGCCCATTGCACCTCGGAGAGACCCTCACTCGGGAACGCTTTGGGAGGTTCCCACACGGGGAAGGTTCAGCATTGGCTTACCTGCTCGAGCACATCCGTCCAAACCGAAGCATCACCGATAACGACGGACAAGCGCTCTATGACCGGATGATCAACGGATTGGAACAGCTCTCCCATGGATGTCAAGACGCTCACAGAGGCCATGACCGGTTCGAAAACGGATCCGGTGGTATGCGGATTCATGGATATCTTTCAACAGACGATGTCCAACAGTTGCGAAAAGACTTCGCCAGTCGCGCATGGACGGCATCCTACGATGAACCGTTGGACGGCGGCGTAGCCGATGTTGCCAAGCACCTCTCTGCTCTGCTCAAAGCCGCAGAGCGTCGCCGTGTCGGGATTGCTCTGCGATCTCACCGCTGATCAGAACGATTGCGAGGTTAGACGCTCGTACATCGATGCGTAGAGTGCTGCGGTGTCGTCAATGACCGATTGGGGGAGCGCTGGGATGGGTGGTTCATCCGCACCGGCATCGCGGGCTGCTTGCAGGGCGGTTTGATGGCCGATGTCGATGTAGTGTGAGCGAACGAATTCTTTGGAGAGTTCAATGCACTCGCCGTTGGCGTAGGCTTCAGCATCCCACCAACGGTCTTCGTCAAGTGTACCAAACGTGTCAACAAGAACGATTTCACGGTTACTTCCAAGGGCGAACTCTTTCTTCCCATCCACATGGATGAGACCGTTTTTCCCAGCTTCTTTCTCAATGATTTCGTCAACGGCGAGCGCAGCAGCAACAATGGCGTCGTACTCCTCATCCGTGATGTTTGAGATTGCAAGCCCTTCAGCGCGGTCAATGTTCCGGTCGAACTGCTCAAACTTTGTTGTCACTTCAACAAATGGTTTCTGGAGTTTGACACCGTATTCGCAGTCAGGTGAAACCCCTAAGGCTTCGGCTGAGAGTTCTCCACGTTGGAACCGTCGCCATGCCGACCCCGAAAGGTAGTGACGGACGATAACTTCGAGCGGAACAAACACCCATTCCATGTCTCGTGGAATGGCTCCAGGTTCTTTGATGATGGTGACTTTGCGAACGAGACACCGGTCGGCACCGTTGACTTCAATGAGGTGGGTTTTGCAAATCCCAGCCTCCTCAACGAGTTTGAACCAGTGAGCGGTGGTTCGGTTGAGCGATTCACCCTTACGAGGGATGAGGGAAGGAATGATCTGGTCAAAAACAGAAATTTGATTCGTAAATCGGAATTCGAGGATATCGGGGTCGTCGGTCGACCAAACTTGCTTGACTTTGCCTTCGTAGAGCATTTCTCCCATGCATTCCAACTCAAAAAATCAGCCTTTGAACCTTTCATCGGTCCATGATGGCTGAATTAAAGGAAGCCAAGTGCATCCTCTATTCTGTTGAGTTCAGGACCCGTGGTATGTGAACCGCTGATAGCACCGGTGTTCGAAGCGCAGACCCCCGCTCCAACGTAAGGAGAACCAAACGAAACGGTTCCAACCATGGGTTTCACGCCGAGAACATCCTCGATGAGCATGGCTTCATCGGGCGTGACGTCGGGGTGGAGCAAAACCCCTTGATCGTTGGCGACGGCAAGACTACCAACAACGTCTTGTCCAGCGACGGTTGTTGAAGTGACGTCGACACCGAGAACCTCTGCAAGAATTTCAAGCCCTTCGTGGGGGATGCTCGGAGAAGCCACAGCACCTTGTTCGTTCACGACCAAGAGGTTTCCAGCCGTGTTCACGCCCCCTTCCATCACCACCACATCACCGAATGAAGTGAGGACATCGATGTCCCCTTCGGTTGCAATATCGGCGACAGCAATGCCTCGGGAATTACCGCAAACAAGGGCACCGACAAGGTTCGAGCCTCCAACCGTGATGGGGTGAAGTTCAAGTTCGAGGTTCGTTTCGAGCATCTCAACGACCAATTGAGGAAGTTCAGGCGGGTGGAAAAGGACACCGCCAACAGAAGCGAGATGAATCCCGACCTGATCGCTGCCAAAGATGTCTACGGTGTCAATTGGCATGTGTTCGCACCTGTAGGTTCGTTTTGTGGAGGATTTTTTGAAAACGCAAAAAAGGCCGGCCTCTTGACGAGGACCGGCCTTAAGCGCCCTTTCGGGTCGAGGACCCGAAGTGAAAAGAGAGGGGCACAGTGACTTCCTTTCCCGTGGACTCTCGTACCACAGTAATGGGAGAGACGCAGTAGGGCTTGACTTCTGGGTTCGGAATGGGACCAGGTAAACACCTACGCTATGACCGTGCACCCATCTCTTTTCGAATCGGATAGGATGCGACGTAGCGTCGCAAATGAATTGGCATGATCTTTTAGACGAAGGGCACTCATGGTGCGGATACATACAACACGAAAAAAGATGCTCGAACATTAGTGCTGCTGGACTGAACACGTCGCCGAAGCTTCGTGCTTACATCCGCAGTCTATCATCTCGTCTTTTACGAGCGTTCTGAGGTGTCTCGTCTTTGGGGTGGCTTCGAGCTTAGATGCTTTCAGCTCTTATCCTTCAGGGCGTGGCTACCCAGCATTGCCTTGCCAGACAACTGGTAAACTAGTGGCCCCGAGCCCTCGTTCCTCTCGTACTAAAGGACCCCTTCCATCAGACACCTTACGCGATTCTACCACCAAGCAACAAACCTGTCTCACGACGGTCTAAACCCATCTCACGATCCCTTTTAATGGGCGAACAACCCCACCCTTGGGTCCTGCTGCAGACCCAGGATAGGAAGAGACGACATCGAAGTAGCAAGCCACCAGGTCGATGTGAGCTCTTGCTGGTGACAACTCAATTATCCCCAAGGTAACTTTTCTGTTATCTACCGCCCTCAGAAATAAGGCTGGTAGGTTCGTTAGGCCCTGCTTTCGCATCGTCGATCCTCATTGTGCAGATCCACGTCAAGCCAGCTTTTCCCCTTACAGTTAACGGTGGAGTGCTGAACCACCTAAGCTGACCTTTGGGCACGCTTGTTAGGTTTTCGAGCGCGTGGCGCCCCACCCAAACTGCCCACCAATCGGTGTCCTCGTTAAGAGTTAGCATAGTTACCTTCCAAGGGTGGTGTCTCTTTTTTCGACTCCTCCTGAGACTGGCGTCTCAGGGATCAACGTCTCCCACCTACACAGTACATGGAAAGCGACTATGCAACGACAGGCTGCAGTAAAGCTCTATGGGGTCTTCGCTTGCGGGTAGAATGTACTGGACTGTGCGCCAGTAAAGTCAATTTCGCCGGACGTATCGCGGGGACAGTGGAGCCCTCGTTGGACCATTCATGCAAGTCGCCAATTAAGCGACAAGGTATTACGCTACCTTAAGAGGGTCATAGTTACCCCCGCTGTTTACTGGTCCTTCGTCAGGTTGAAACCCGATTTAAGATACCAGCACTGAGCAGGATTCAGGGACTATACACAACCTTTCGATCTGGCAGTCCCCTATGTTTTTATTAAACAGTCGGAGCTCCCTAGTCACTGCGACCAGATTGTTCCCAATCTGGCACTCCTTCTCCCGAAGTTACGGAGCCATTTTGCCGAGTTCCCTCGCGATACTTGTATCCGATACGCCTTAGGCTACTCACCCAAAAACACCTGTTTCAGTTCTCGGTACGGTCACCTCACACGGTTTTTCACGGGACCTGGGACTTTATTTCCTTCTCACTATGACAGTTCTCCAGAAATTCTGTATCGATGGACCTGGCATATGATCCATTGACTTTGCCCAAGCCGTCACCATTTGTTGTGTGAGGGGCTGACGAATATTAACGCCATTCCCTTTCGATCATTTCGGTTAAGAATGACCTTAGGACCGGCTAACCCTCGGCTGATAAACAGTGCCGAGGAACCCTGGTTTATAAGGCGGTGCGGATTCTCACCACACTGTGCTGCTACTCTTCCCAAGACTCTCATTCGTACACGGTCCAGTAGACCTCAAAGCCTACCTTCCGCCCATGCACGACGCCGCGTTACCACATCATCTTTCGATGGTCTGAAGTATCGGTAATCAGTTTGAGCCCCGTCCCTTTTCCCGGCCCGCAAGCTAGACCAGTGATCTGTTACGAACTCTTTCAAGGATGGCTGCTTCTAAGCCCACCTTCTGGTTGTTTTCGACCACGGACACGGTTTGTCTGTGACACTTAACTGATATTTAGGGACCTTAACTTCAGGCTGGTTTGTTCACCTTGCGTAATGGTAGCTTACCCACCATCACTCACTGCTCGTATCTACAACGATTACACCTTCGGAGTTTGGCAGCACACCGAGGAATCGCTTCCCCTAAATGCACAATCAGTGCTCTACAGCGTAATCAATCTCCACGAACGTCTACCTACGAGTAGTTTCACGCGGAACCTGCTATTGCCCAACTCGATTGGACTTTCACCCCTATACCCAGCTCGTCCGAGCGATTTGCAGATCAGCAACGGTTCGATCCTCCACCCATCTTTCAACGGGCTTCAATCTGGCCAGGCATAGATCGTCGGGCTTCAGGTCCTCCACCATTGACTCCAAGCGAGCACACTTCGTCCCTCACAGTAAACTGCTGCGGACTTGTCGGTTTCCCTTCGGCTACGTGGATCAACCACTTAACCTCGCCAATGATCAAGACTCCCTGGGGCATTTTTCTAAACGCACGACTGGACGCTGCTCATATCTTCGCTTTCACGCCCAATCAGCCTGTACCCAACTGGTTTCACGTTCTTTTCACATCCCGCTAAGGATACTTTTCAGCTTTCACTCACGTTACTTGTAAACTATCGGTCTCGAGTTGTATTTAGGATTGGAAGTATCTGCCTCCCATATTCACACGCGATTTCCAACGCATGCTACTCTGTGACAGTCACGTGGTCATATCATGTACGGATACGGGACTTTCACCCTCTTTGGATCCACCATTCCAGGTGAGTTCTCCTTCCATGACTTAGACAAAAGACTGCCAACCACATCTCCCTCTCTTTCGATTTGGGATTCGGCTTGTCCTGATCCGTGTTCATTCGCCACTACTAACGGAATCTCAATTGATTTCATTTCCTCCACCTACTAAGATGCTTCAATTCGGTGGGTTCCCTATCGCTAATGCGACCGTTTCCGAAGAAACAGGAAGTCCTATTCAGCCATCTGCGGATCTTAGGCATACATGCGCCTACCCGCAGCTTATCGCAGCTTGTCACGACCTTCATCGGCACTCGAGCCGAGCGATCCCCCAGTTGGGTTGTAGCATCACATGTGTATGTTTCCACACCATATGAGTAACCCTTCGGTATCTAGTCATGCCAATTCGGCCTCAACAGAAAACCACCTCCTCGAGGGCGATTCTCCTCAGCCCTTCCCCCACCATGACAGGCATGACAGGGTGCTAAGCAACCACCCGACCTTCCCCCCGTATATGAAGAAATCGGTGTTGTTTGGTGCTTCATTGTGGGACAGTGTCCCTTTTTTGGGAAATTGAGAAGATTTTGAATTCAGGTGCGGTGAGCGGGAGTCAATTTTTGGAGATTTGCTTGGGCGACCGCATCGCCGGAGACCTTTCGCAACGTTTCGCTTGCCTGGCTCAGTTGACCAAGGTTAAACATCGCTACCGCAGCTGTGTTCAAGCCTTTCGCAGAATCCGGGGAACGAGCGTTGTGCACGTTCATGATACCGAGCGCCTTCTCAGCACGACCGCTCTCGACCAACGCAATTGCAAGATTTACAAGTATATCGCCGTTGGACGGTGCACCTTTAGCGGCCTCCCTCAGTGCGAGAATCGATGACTCAAACTGGGCATCGGCGAGACCGTGCTGCTGGGAGTCAGCGCCATCACGCATCCCAATGGCGCGCTGGAGAAGGGAAATCCCGTAGTTGTTGAACACCTCAGGGTTGTTGGGCAAACTGGCAGCCATCCTCTGAAAGACGCGGGCGGCTTGCGACCAGGAGGCTTGTTGCATCATGGTAAAACCTTCACTCAATGCTGAAGACAGCTCCGCCGACCCCCCAACATCGACCTGCAAGGCTTGTACGGGGTGGAGCGCCAACGAGAGGGAGGGAGCGACCACAGCGGATGGGCTTGCCTCCAACGGCGTGTGGAAGACGGCCGCTGGCGAGTCCGTTGTGTGGTCGTAGAGGACGACATCCTCGTTGTGCGAACCGAACTCTACCTCTACGATGTCGTCCTGTTGGTCGTAGATTTCTTCGTAGTTTGGGATGGCTGCGTCGATTTTCCAGTAATCTGGAAGATCGTCCACGCCAGAGAAAACCGGAGCGCTTCCTGCGGCCATTGTTTCAGCGGGTGGAGTATTCGGTGAGGGTTGGACCAAACGAGCGGATTGGAGCCGCACAGGTTCAGTCGAAAGACCAGAGGCGGGAGCACCTGGTGCTGGAACCGTTTGGACGGCTGAGGCAATCAGCGATTCTGTTGCCGGCGAGGTGGAGAGGGGAGGGACGATGGGTGCGAACACGCTTTGAGTTGGCGCTGGCATCAAAGGAGGGCTCTCTGACGGCAGTTCGGGCGTTGGTGAACGGTCCGGGAAGGGGACTGTGGATTTTGTTGCAAGCGGTTGGGGTGCGGGTTGAACCTCAAGCGGGGCAACGGGTTCAGTCAATGGTGCATCCGTGGCGTGTTCCTCCGGAGGTACGGGCACAGCACCCGCCTCTGCGTTGTCTTGTTGTCGTGGAGGCGAGGGCACGGGAACAGAGGCCGTTTGGTCGGTTGAATCTTGTGGAGGAGCGACTGCATCAACGGTGCTGTCATCGGGCGCAGGCGATAAATCGGGGCCGGCGTCGAATGGAATGCCTTCAGCAGAACTGCCGATTCCAAAAGGCAACCGTGGAGCGAAGACCTTGGACTCGCCTTGGAACCCAAACGGAAGTCCTCCTGAACCGCCCTCCTGTTGAGCGGAAACGGGCTCATCCCCAGCCTCTTCGGTTGGAGGCTCGATGCCTTCCAAATCGTACCAGGCTTCCGCAGCATCGTCCAATCCCGGCACATCGGTGGGGAGGTTTTCACCGCCTTCCATGTCCTCGGCGAGGTCCGTGCGTAGTTGGCTTCCACACGCAGGGCATGCGGTTCCGCCAATGGAAAGCAATCCGCAGATTTGACACTCAAACATGGCTCTGCCCCGGCATGTCGTTGGCCCAACAGGACTTGAAGTCAACGCCCGCCTGAGCGTTCACTCTTCTTCGCCACGAAGCATTTTGGTCGCTTTGCTCTTGGCCTCGACGACAAACTCGCCAATGCCTTGCATCTCGTCGTCAACGAGGGCTTCTGCGAACGACTTTCCTTTGCTGCGACCGCGAGCCAACTGCCCGATGATGCTCAAAACCGTGACCCCGATGAGGATGATCTTAACGTAGACAGCGTTGTCTTCACCCCCGACAATAAACACCAGCAGCATGTAGAGCGAGACTATGAACGTGGTGAGAATCATCACCGGGAAACCCGCTTTGAAGAATTCATTGAACGAAATCGGATATCCGGCTTCTTCCGACATCCCCGCCGTCACCACGTTGGCCGAGGCCCCGATCAAGGTTCCGTTTCCGCCTAAACAAGCACCGAAGGCGAGAGCCCAGACCAGCGGATCGAGCAAGTAACCCCCCAATTCGTCTGAAATTTGGAGGACGATGGGAATCATGGTTGCCGTGTATGGAATGTTGTCAATGAAGGCTGAGGCAACGGCTGAAACCCAAAGGACGATCAGGATGGCTGCTGCCAACCGAACGGTCTGGCCGTCACCCGTGTCGCTGCCGAAGAATTCGATGGCGACCATGACGTACCTGCCGATGTAGTTGATGACGCCCATTTCTTGAAGGGAGTGGACCAACACAAAGAGACCTGCGAAGAAGAGGAGGGTAGTCCATTCGACGTGGTGGAGCGGTTCTTCCAGTTCGTGCCGGTCGGTGGCCAGGAGCATCACAACGGCGCCCACAAGAGCAATCCAGGAGACGGCGATGTGGGTGATGGGGTGAAGGAAGAAGTTGAGAATCACGAGAACGAGGATAAATCCTGCAACTTTGAGCATCTGAGGGTCTTTGATGCCGTACTTTGCTTCCAATTCAGCAACATCACGAACCCGTGAACCCGAGAATTCATCGGCGTAATACCATTTGAGCAGCATCAAACTCGGGACGATGCACATCAAAATCCCTGGGCCCATTACGAAGAGAAAGTCGTTGAACGTCACACCGAATTGAGCCAATTCTGGGTAACCCGCTTCCTCGATTTTTGTTGGGGAAAGACCGGACCCAATCATGATGTTTGGGGGGTCGCCGATCATGGTCGCAGCCCCGCCGATGTTTGAGAACAACACTTCTGAAATCAAGAGGGGAATGGGTTTGATATCGAGGACTTTTGCGAGTTGGATCGTGACGGGCGTGAGCAAAAGCATCGTCGTCACGTTGTCGAGAAAAGCTGACAAAACGGCCGTCACCGAGCAGAGGATAACCACAAGCGTCCAGATTGAGCCACCACTTTTCTTGTAAGAAAGAACGGCGAAGTACTCAAACACACCCGTGTTGGAAAGAATACCAACCATCACCATCATCCCCAAAAGCAGGCCGATCGTTTCCCAATCAATGAGCGTGGTGACTTCTGCAAGGGTCAATGCATCGCCGACTTTGTAGTGGTTCAAAGCGAACAAAGCAACGAGACCACCAACCGCTGCTGCAAGGGTTCGGTGAACCGTTTCGAAGATAATGAGAACGTACACCGCAACGAGAATCCCAAGGCCAACATAAACCGCTTGGGATTCCAATCCATCACGAATTTTAATCCCGAGGTCAATCCCCCCGCCACCACCTGCTCGTGTTGGATTTGCAAACATCATGGCGCCGATGAACATCAAAAGGCCAAAGGCAAGTTGTCGACTTCGGTTGGTAAACAAGTGCGCATTCATGAGCAGGCCTCGTTTTGAGGGGGATGAAGGCCCCCTTTGACCCTTTGGTTCGCATTGGATTACCTCCGCCACAAAACCCCGATGTTCCCGCGTTGCAAGACAAGAATTGAATTGGTGCTCGTTGCGAGGAATCCCCAAACCTCGCTGCGTTGTTCACGTTCGAACAGACCTTTGTTGACTTTGACCTTCACGAGGTTGCGTGAATTGAATTGCTGCATGATTTCACCAACAACCGTTTCGCTCAGTCCAGCCTTCCCAACACGGACGCTTGGCTTGAAGTCACGCGATGCTGCTTCCCGGAGGATGTGCTTTGGAACGTCGCTCATGGCTGGTCCCCCCGTGAACGACGATGGTGTTTCGGACCCCCGCCGTAACGGCGTACACTTCCACACCTCATGCAGGTTTTGATACGCTGGCCATCTTTGATTCGGACTCGAAATCTGGAGGTGGTCGCATGATGTGACCAACACGACCTGCAAACGCGTTCTCGGCCGTCGACGGGAAGCGGCAAACGATGTCGTTGCGAGGTTTTGATCAGGTGAACAGAAGCAGCATCCAGGACCTCCGGAGGAAAGCCTCCTGGCGTTTGCAAAATGGATGAAAGATGTTCCTGTGCAAGGAGAGCGTTGCCGCGACGGTCCGTTTTGCTTGACCTTCGCCTTCGTCGTCCCATGCTGTTCGCCTCATTCCAAGAGCGCAAGCAAATCTGCCGTGATGGCTGCGATGTCGCGGTCACCATCAACACGGTGGAAAAGACCACGTTCCAGGTACCATGCAGCCAGAGGAGAGGTTTGACGGTGATAGGCATCGAGGCGATTCAGGACCGTTTCTTCGTTATCGTCGACACGCCGCTTTTCCTCAAATTGCCCGCAACTGCATCCATCGGCAGGGACCGGATTGAACGTGTCGTGAAAGACCGTTCCGCATGTGCCGCAAGTCAGTCGCCCACAAATGCGCTCAACGATTCGTTCATCTGGAACTTCGATGGCCAGCACATGACTGATGTCAGCGAGTTCGCTGAGGGCTTCTGCTTGTGGAACGGTGCGTGGAAAACCGTCGAACATCACGCCGTCAACCGCATCCGGCTCCTGAATGCGCTCCTCGATAAGGGCGAGAATCACCTCGTCAGGCACCAAAGCGCCTTCGTCCATGTAGCGCTTGGCTTCCAGGCCAACTTGCGTGCCAGCTTTCACGGCGGCACGGAGCATGTCGCCGGTGGAGACTTGGGGAAGGCCGGTGTGTTCCATGATGCGTTGTGCTTGAGTGCCTTTGCCTGCACCTGGAGGACCGAACAAGACGATGCTGCCCATGGGTTTGGGAGATGGTCCTCCCTTTCAACCTTCATCATTGGTTTTGCCGGGCCAGCCATTCGTGACCGTAGTGCTGCCACTGCTCGATGGTCCAACCCGCTGGAAGCCCGGTGGAGGGTAGTGGAGGTGCTTGCGTGGGTTGCACAGGCAGGGCTACCGGCGGAACAGCCGTGGGTTGGGGGAGCGGTGGTAGGGCTTTCGAGGCCGAGGGAGGCAAGCCGGCGGGAGGCATGCCTGCGGGAGGAAGCGCTGCTGGAGGAACTGCTCTTGGCGGCATACCGGACGGGGGCAGACCCGAGGGTACGGCTGCAGGGACAGCGGGCAATTCCATCGATTGCATGATCGCTTGCGCAATTTCTTCATCGCTGACTTCCCCGCTGGTGAGTTCGTCGACCGCCGTCCCGAGGTCCAAGGCATCTCCTCTTCGCAAGCCAAGCGTGTCGGGGTCTCCATGCGTGTCCGGTGCAACGAGGTCGGTGCTGTTGTCAACCAATTCCCCGCCCTTCTTCATACGCCGAGCCAAGACCACGGCACCAGCAAGCAAAACGGTCACCAAACCCACGCTCACTGCGGGAGGCAAGACGCTGAAAAGACCCGAAGAACCCGTGGCGGTCGATGCGCTGACCTCGAGCGTCAGTTGACCCAAGAGACCGTCGTTATTTGTGAGGTTGAGGTAGAGCGTGGAGATACCTCGTGCGGCGTTTTCCTTGGGCTTGAGGGTCACCTCAACCGTCACGTTTTCGCCAACGCCAAGGTTGACAACACTCGGTTCCACCCGAATCGTCCAATCTGGCTTTTGGGCCATTTCATCATCGAGAAGTGCAACAGTGAGGTCTGCCGAGAGGGGCACGTTGCCGTCGTTGCGCACCACGAAGGAGGACGTCCTCCCATCATCCCGAGAAATACCGAGCAATTCCTTCCCTGTCAACGCCGAAGTAAGGTTGCCAAACATCGAATCCAACACGCCGACGGTCACGGTTTGGGAGGCTTCCACGAAACGTCCGTTGTTGGTGGCGTTGACCATCACCAGCAGCTCAAACGCCTCTTGGGTTGCGGGGGTACCGGCAGGAGGGATCAAACCGAACCGGACGATTTTTTCCTCCCTTGGTTCGAGATACACGGTGGGGTTTGCAAAACCAACACGCCAGCCATCGGGAGCCAAACCGTGGGTCCAATTCAGACCCAGATTGGTGTTGCCGGTGTTCTTGACCACAAATTCACCGTACGTGAACAGGTCGGAAATCACCGCATCGATGCGCAGGTTTTCAGGTGCCGTGAGTTGAACGCCCAATTCGTCCTTCACCACCAAACGAGTGATGTTTTGCCGGAAGTTCGACAGGGATCGTTCCGTGCGGATGGTGAAGGAGTTGGAATCACCTTCCTCTGCCGTTAGCGGCACGGCGAAGATAAAGTGAACAACGGCCTCATCACCAGGGCCGAGGGAGAGGGAGAGGCGACGGGTGTCGCTGATCTCGTCGTAGTTGACTTGTATGGCCCATTGCGGGTTATCAGGCAAGACCGTGACGTCCAAGTCGACCATGATGTTGCCGGTGTTTTCGATGCTGAGGTTCATGTGAACTTGTTGCCCGCTATCAACCGCAAGGTCGGGTGAAAGGTGGTTTGGCCCCACACGACCGTCGTCGTCCATCAAATGCACATTAAACGACTCTTGCGCGAGAACCGTAATCGTCACGGTTTCCGTGAAATTCATGTTCGGGTCGGTGGCGGAAGTCACGTAACAGGTTACTCGGTCCGTATCACCAGCAGCGGGCAAGCCGTTGGCCACTTCCGGCACGATCACCCGGATCGACATCGGGAGATATTCGAGGATGTTCAAGGCTTCAAAATCCAACTGCGAAGAATTGGATGAACCCAACATGACCTGCCAGCGATTCTCCGAAAGGCATTCCATGCTGTATCGCGCCGGTGCATTGCCGGTGTTGCGCACGGAGATGGAAAAGAAACTGGAGCCTCCCGGAATCGCCTCAAGGCCGATTGTTCCGGCTGCGACCACTTGAACTTGGTCAATCTGTTCGGCTTCGATAAAAATCCGTTGTGTATGAGCGACGGTGGGTTGCATTTCGTACCTCGCCGTGACCTCAACAACGTATGTTCCGGAACGGACATAACGAGGATTTGATGAGCCCGTGAGGTCGGCGTCAATGTCTTCAAGACGGAGGTTCAGGGAGTTATTGGCGGTTGAAGTTCCTTGGGCCGTCAACATGAATGTCGACGCTTCGCTGAATGTACGAGTCCATTGGTCTGGACTCGGCAGGAAGAAGTCGTCACGCCCTGGGGCAGGAATTTGAACCGTGGTCACCGAGAGTTTCACGGATTGATTGCCTGTACCTTCGTGCAGGATAGAAAGTGGAATATCAATCCCTGAATCGTTGCGAACATCGAGGACCATGTTGGCGTTGCTCGCGCGGTCCTCAGGCGAGGTTGGGATGCTACCGTCCGGATTCTCGACCACCACACGAACACCAAGAGCTTTGACCTCGACATCCTGGACCAAGACGTTGTTGTCAATCCCGTTAACCGCATCGTTCATCTCCACCACGGTGTTGTTGGTATCAATGGACAAGCGCAGTTGGTGAATTCCCGTGGTGGAGAACTGGTGGAAGATGGTTGTTGAGTCGATCATGCCCGGGCCAAGGCTCGGGCGTGTTGCGGTCGCCAACGTGGTTTGGGTGGTGAGGTCTTCCAACTTGATGGAGAACGAAGGGGTTTGGCTGGTTCCTTGGTTCGCCCAAGCGATCCGGATGGAGATCAGGTCGTCTTTGAGCGGGTTCGCTGATGAGGTCAAGATGCTTCCATCAAAGACCACGAGGTCCGCTTGAGGCGTGGGTGTGGCCACCGCCGTCATGACAAGTGCGAAATCTTGCGTCGACCCGCTTCGATGAACCACCTTGACAATCCAACTTTCGGTCACAGCGGGGAGCGTACCCGGTGCAATGCGAATCCGTTCGACATTGTTGAGGTCATCTGCAACGCCTCCCGAAGTCGAAAATCCTGAGACAAAGTTGTTCCCTAGCCATTCCGTACCGTCAGGACCAACGAGGAGTAAATCGAGGTCGTTAACAAGGCGGCTCTCGGATTGTGCTGCGTTGGCGCTCCCTGCGAGGTCCGTCCACGTCAGGGTCAAATCAAGACCATGGTTCGGGTTCAGGTCAAAGGAATACAACAACCCAAAGCCTGGCTCAAGGGATTTCTTGTCGTCAAAGAAGGTGTCCAAGGGTGTGGAGCCGTCCATCGGAAGCACGGTCCGCTCGAGATTCACTTGACCCCAGCCTTCAGCGGCGTTGGGAATGTCGGGGGCGCCAAGATCGGTTGCACCGTTGATGAGGGCGCCCTTGACCAAAGCGCTGGAAGGCGAAGATACCATGGCTTGTTCTCGAATGAATTCTCGTGTCAAGGCTGCGACACCGGAGGCCACGGCCGTAGCTTGCGAGGTGCCACTCAGCGACATGTAGTACGCATTCCCGCTCGCATGCGATCCGGAGAGGCAATTCGAACCCGCTGGATTCCGAGCTTCTTCAGCGAGTCCGGAGCAAATCCCGACACCAGGGGCCACGATATCGGGCTTCACACGACCATCCAAACTCGGTCCGAGCGATGAGAAGTTGGCGACGGCCCCCACGCCAGGGGTTCCGCTTGCCCCGGTGGTTGACGCACCCACAGCGATGACGTTCTTTGCCGTCGCCGGTGAGGTCACTTGCGATGGACCGGACCCGCCACGGTCGCCGACGGAGAAGATGGGCGTCAAATCCTTTCGGTCGTGGACGAAGGTGTCAACGGAACGAGCATCAGCGGTGTATTGGCCGTAATTTCCGTTCAAGCCCCAAGCATTGACCGAAAGGCGGGCAGTCATCTGTTCTGCATCCCGAAGCATGTCGTAAATTGAGCCAATTCGTCCAAACGTTCCGGTAGGGTCGTGTTCGAGCGCGTACATCACAAGTGTTGCCGAGGGCGCCATGCCTTTGGCTGCGGCATCGCCCGACCCGTTGCCCAAGACCGTGACAGCGATGTGAGTGCCGTGGCCACCGTTTGAATCGGCCGGTGACGGATCAAGGCCAAACTGTGTGTAGGTCGCTGCAACACGCCCGGAAAGGTCGGGGTGGTTACTGTCGAGTCCGGTGTCGGCGATAGCGACCATCTCACCAGAACCGTCGAGGGTGAAGGTGGCGTTGTTCGCCGTGCTTTGAACTCCAGAAACGGCGTAGGCCAAAGCGTTGTGGACCCGAAGTTCATGTCCCGGTTCAGTCCAAAGAATCCGTCCGTCGTGTGCGACGTTTTGGACGAGAAGATGAGCGGTTTCTGGTCCAACGGTGGCGGTGCATGACCAAGCATCACAAGCAGCTTCGGTTGCCCCGTAACGCACCAAATCCGTTGCAAGAACGCCGTAGCCGCCCAATGCTAGGTCCGATGCCGGCAAGAGATGAACGGTTGGCGAGGAGGCCGGGTTGTCGACGAGGGATGGAGCCAATCGCCAGCCGGGTTGTTGAGAGCCGAACCAGCGAACGTGTTCGCTTGAAGCGAGTCCGGTAACGGCGGTATCCGGACTTTCTGGAAGGCGAAGCAACCAAGCCTCGTCTCCGGAAGCGTCGAGCACGGTCAAGCCGAGGTCCTCTGCGATGGATTGCATGATGCCACCGTTCGGCGTGTTCAATTGGACGACCACAAGGCCGGTGTGCGCCATGTCTTCCGATCTGGTGAGTTCGCTTGGCATGGCCGGGCCCGTCGAGAGCAAGGGGTCGAACGAACCTGCTGCTTGGTGAACGATCCCGGTGGAGGGGTTGAGCGAGGATTCGAACATCGTTGCGGCGGGCATTTGAGACCAATGCTCTCGGGCGATTTCG